>Ga0164318_10002162_pt1 | contig 18088 bp, 17 predicted proteins | sample GuaBasSedimGuay9_FD_113734 | JGI IMG/M metagenome (GOLD analysis project Ga0164318, IMG submission 113734) | Subseafloor sediment microbial communities from Guaymas Basin, Gulf of California, Mexico - Guay9, Core 4571-4, 0-3 cm | ecosystem: Environmental > Aquatic > Marine > Hydrothermal vents... | reverse complement strand
TGATCCATATTTTGCATAACTTTATCATAAAGTTTTAGATTTGAACTCTCTCTATTTTGTCCAATATAATACATCACATTTACAACTGCAACACTATCCATACTCATAGAATAAATATGTTCAACACCTTTTATCTCTCGCAAGCGTTGTTCAAGTGGTTCAACTATTATTTTTTCTATCTGTTTTGGGCTAAGTCCAGGAGCAGGAATAATTATACTACCCCCACTTATTGCAATTTGAGGATCTTCCTCTCTTGGCATAATTTCTAACGCCATATATCCAATAACTATTAAAAAAACAGCCAATACAGCAGTAAGTGGACTATATAAAAAACTTTTAGCTAATTTACCTGCATAATCTGTAACTTTAATATGATCAAGATTTTTTTCTTTCATTTTTTTAATCCTATTTTACTTCAATTTTAACTTTTGCATACATACCAGGATAAACTTGTGATGTTGTTTTAAATGATATTTTTATCATAAATGTATGTGTCATAGGATTTGAACTTGGAATAATTGATTTTATAGTTCCTATTGTATTGTATTTTAAAGATGGAATATTTACTTTTACTTTATCCCCTACTTTTATCTTAAAAAGGTCACTTTCAGAAACTTCTGCTTTTATCTTTAAACTACTTAAATCAGTTAAAATTAATGCGGGCATTCCTGGAATTGCCATCTCCCCTGCTTTAATATTTTTTCTTATAACTACTCCATCGTTAGGAGCTTTTATAGTTAAGTATCTATATTGATTTTCCACCTCTTTTACTTGCGATTCACTTATAGTAACCATATCATGAAGATTTGCAGTTCCAAGCTCTAGTTGTTCAACTTCAAACTTTGAAACCAGACCTTTTTCTAAAAGTCTTTTAAACCTTTCATAATTTCTTTTCATAGTTAGATATTGATTTTTATACATCTGCACACCTAAAAGTGCTTGTTGTTTTTTATTGTCAATTTCTGTTGAATCTATAGAATATAAAAGTTGCCCTTTTTTTACCATATCTCCTTCACTTACTTCAACGGTTTTAATAAACCCCATAAATCTACTTGTGATATATTTTTCATTGTCCGATATAACTGTTGAACTCAATTCTATTGTTCTTGCATATAATATATTTGCTAATATTAAAAAGATTAATACTGCTCTCTTAACTAAAGTGTTCATTATTTTAATTTCTCCCCTAAAGATATTTGTAAAGTTGCCGCTGCTAATGACTTTTCATAATTAGCCATAATTGTTTCGGCACTTGATTTTTGTTGATTTGCTTGTTGCATAAGTAGATTGCTCATATTTATAAGATGATTTTTATACATTTGTTGTGATTGCTCTAAAACTTCATCTGATAAATTTTGTGCCTTTATTTTTTGTTTTAAAATCTTTTGTTTTGTTTGTAGTGTTAAAAGATTTTTTTCAACTTCAAGTTTTATACCATCTTTCATATATTCAAAATAGTGTTTTGTTTGATTATATTTTATTTTTGCTTTTTGCTTTTTTGAAGATGTAATAGAACCATCAAAAAGTGTATAAGATAATCCAACAGCACCAAGATAATAATCTTTATCACTATTTATATTATTTACCTCATCATCATTGTATCCATACTCAAGTTGCGCACCAATCATAGGATAGTTATCTGCATTATCAAAATCTATCTTTGCTCTCATTGTATCCGTATTGTATTTCATCCAAGAAAAATCTTCTCTATTGTCATGTGTGGTAGAAGTCAATGTTTCTAATAATGTGATATTGTTAGTACTATTTTTAAAACTTCCTACATTAGTTATATTTTCTTCTGATGTTAAAAACTTTAGATATGAAAGTGCTAAATCATATCTATTTTTAGCCTCTATCATCTTTGCATCAACTCCCATATCATAAACTTTTGCTTGTTTTACATCTATTGAAGTTACCAACCCTTCATTGAAAAGTTCATTTGCAAAATTCACAAAAGATGAAGTAGCCTCTTTTGCTTTTTTTGTAGCTTTTATAAACTCTTTTGAAGCAACTGCACCATTGTATGCTTTTAAAACTTCTAACCCTAAAGCTTTTTCATCATAATTATACTTTGCAGTTTTTGCCAAAATTTGTAGTTTTGCCATCTTTTTAGCATTTTGTAGTTTATACCCTGTAAATAGTGGTACTTTATATGTTAATTTTGTTTCATAGTTTGTTCTAGCATCTGGATAATTTAAATCTTTTGGAGCAACTGGCAATGGATTTGTAGCTCCCGTCATATCAAATTCATTAAACCCAAAATCGCCAAATGTAGCTTCTCTTGATGCAAGTTTCATACCAAATACATATCCTGCATTATTTGTATGAGATATATTTTCATTGAAAACTAAATTACCATAGTTATAACCTTTTGCCTCTTCTAAGTCTAATTTTGATGTTTCTACATCTAACTTTTTTGCTTTTAAGCCCTTATTATTTTCGATTGTTTTACTTAATGATGTTTTAAAATCAATTGTGTAAGAAAACAACAATAATTGACAAACAAGCAATAACAATATTTTTTTCATATTTCTAACCTCTTTTTTCTAATATTTTAAATAAACTATCTATATAATTCAAAATCAATTCTTTATCATCATTGATAATAAAAAAGCCTTCAATTGTTGCAAATATACTAGGTACTAACTCAATTGATTCTTCAACTAATTCACCTTCAATTATAGCTGTATTAAATATATCTACCAATATTTCTGTATATTTTTCTTTTAATACTTTTTTATAGTTTATTATCTCATCACTTGGATTATTTAGATAAATAGCTATAAACTCTTTGTAAATCTTTTTTTGTATTTGTATAGTCTCATCATCATTTAAAAAAAGATCAAATAAATATATTATTTTTTGTTTTGTGGAACTACTTTTTTGTAAATTTTCTTTTAATTTTGGATCATAATCTTCTTGAAGACAACTCATAAGCTCAAAAACTATATCCTCTTTATTTGAAAAATATTCGTAAACAGTTCCTTTTCCAATACCTGCTACTTTTGCTATCTCACTTATAGAAATACTTATCACACCTTTTTGTATAAAAAGAGTACATGTAGATTTTGCTATTTGTTTTCGTTTTTCTAATCTTGCTTGCTGTGTTAACACCATTATCCTTTATTGACCATTAGTCATAAAAAGATATTATTATAATTATTCTTAATAATCTATAAAATTGACTTATAGTCAAAAACAATAAATAAGTTATTAATTAATTAAAGGTAATTATGTTAGTATTATATACTATTATATGGTGACAATTGAAAATGAGGAATATGCAAACAAATGAAAATTAAAAGTTTAAAATCAAATATATTTTTATATTTAATTATTTTTACAGTTATTCCACTTTTAATAGGAACTTCAGTAGTTACATATAAGGCTTATGGTGAAAAATTAAATTCTATTAAACATAATCATTATCAAATTTTACAACAAGCAACACAAGAGATAGATAATTTACTAAATAAAATTGAGCTTCTTGGACAATATGTAAAAGATGAATACCCAAGAAAAAAGCACAATTTATTGACAGGACTTGTAAGAATACAACAAGATATACCAACAATATTAATACTTGATAACAATGGTGTATTAATTGACTTTGCATCTAAAAGCAAAATAGATATATTTAAAGGTTCAAATTATTCTAACGAAGCATATTTTAAAGAGATAAAAAATGGTAAAAAAGAGTATTGGACTAAAGTTTATTTATCTAGTATTACAAATCATCCATCTTTATCATATAGTATAAGAATTGATAAAAATAGAATAGGTATTTTAGTAATTGATCTAAACTTACTATCTGATTTTGCAAAAAAGTATAAAAGTGGTGATGGCTCATCTATGATACGAATAACTGATTCAGATGGTGTATTTATAGCTCATCCAGAAAGACCAAAAGCAATTCAACAAAGAAAAACAATATTAAATACAGATGTATATAAAAGATTTATGGTAAAAGATTATAAAAATAAACAAATAGAATTTATAGGAATAGGTAGTATTAAAAATATTGGGATATACGGTGTAACAGATAAATTAAGATGGCAAGTTATTGTTAAAGAAGATATGAATTATTTATTTCAAACATTTTACAATATAATATGGTTTATTATATTATTTAGTTTATTTCTAATTGCTATTTCTGTATATTTTTCTTTTAAATTATCAAAATCTATATTAAAACCATTGGATACTTTTAGTAAAAATATGGATGATATTGCACATGATAAAGAACTAGAAAAAATAGATAATATTAAATACAAAGAGCTTGAATTGTTATCTTCTAACTTTTTAACTATGCAACAAAATATTAAAAATAGAGAAGAGTTAAATAGAGAAAAAGATAAGCAACTTCACGATAGTATAAAAATGGCTCAAATGGGAGAGATGATAGGAAATATTGCTCATCAATGGAGACAACCACTAAACATTATTAGTACTTCTGCAAGTGGAATGAAACTTGAAAAAGAATTTGATATGCTTGATGATAATAAATTTATAAAATATTGTGATTTAATTGTAGATAATACTCAATTCTTATCTGAAACTATAGATACTTTTAGAGACTTTATTAAAGAGAAAAAAGAGTTAAAAATGGTAAAAATTCAAAATAGATTAGATAATATTTTAAATATTTTATCTACTTCTTTAGAAAACAATCATATAAAATTTATAAATAATATAGACTATGAAACAACAATGAATGTTGAGATTGTTTTAGGTGAATTATCTCAGGTAATTATAAATATTTTCAATAATTCAAAAGATGCTTTAGTAGAACGCAAAATAGATAAACCATATATAAAAATCACTACCATTAAAGAAAATAATTTTGTAAATATTATTATCCATGACAATGCTAAAGGGATACCAGAAGATATACTTCCTAAAATATTTGATCCTTATTTTACAACAAAACATCAATCCCAAGGTACAGGACTAGGGCTTCATATGAGTTATAAAATAATTACACAAAGTTTAAAAGGTAAAATATCTGCAAAAAATGAAAATGATGGTGCAACTTTTACAATTCAACTTCCATTGGTTTAAATATATTATTTTTACTACTATTTAGAATAAGTTTTTAAATGTAAGCCATTATTCTCTTTTGCATCTTTTTGAGCCTGTGTTATTCTTTGAAGATGTTCTTGGGTATATACTTTATCCATCACATCTATAGATGGTTCTTCTTTGTTATCTTCTTTAAGTTGAAGAAGTTTTTCTATTATTCTATCTTGTTCTTTTTGATCTTTTTGCATAAATAAATCTAAAATAAAATTGATATTTAAATCAAAATTCTCAATATTTTCTTCATTTAATAATTTATTAAAATTTTTACTATTTTTATCCATTTCTACATTATACTCATCTATATCACCAATACTTTTTATAAATTCCTCAAAATGTCTGGTCATAACTGCTTGTGCATTTTTATCTTCTTTTGTACTATATGCTTCATCTAAGCTCATCTCTGAATCAAAATTATTATCTATTTGTATTGTTGTATTTAGCTCATCATCTAATGATATAGCTTTATCATATTCACGATAATTAACATACCCAGATTCATTAGATGCCAAACCATAAGATTGTACGATTTTTTCTGATACTGCTATTAATTCTTCATTACCACCTTTTCGTTCTGTAATAGCCATACCTTCAACTCCAAAATTATTAAAGGTATTTTTATATTCATCTTCTGAAAGTTGTCCATCATTATTGGCATCTGCTTTTAAAAAGTTTCTACTATAAGCAATATCTGCAAACCATCCAGATACAAAAGCTTCTGCATCTCCTGTAAGTCTTATACTACCATCTTCTTTTTTTATTACATCATCTTCACCAAATTTTCCTCTTAGTTTATCCAGTGTTTCATTTTCCAAAGATACTATAGCATACTTCTTAGTTACAGGATCTATAAATGTTGTAGCTTTTGCACCATCTATTTGAGTAGTTGTATGATATACCACCTCTTCTACTTCGTGTGTTTGTGAAACTGTTTCATCAAATGATACTTTTTCTTTATCTATCTCTTCTTGTGTTTTATAGTTAGTTTCCACATCATAAGATGTAAAAGCTGTACCATGTGTACCTATTGTCATAAAATTTTCTCCTAAAATTTGATATTTTTATTGACTATCTCTATTAAAATTATTTATGATTCTCATCAACTCTTTTTTGATACTCATTTTGAATTTTTGTATGATATTCAATTGTTTTTCTACTATCTTTATAATAATCTGAATCTGTAGTATAGTTTGTATAATCCATAATCGTATCAAAATAACTTTCTGTTTGCTCAAAACTATGAAACAATTCATCTGCTGTTATCCTTTTTTGATTTTCTGGTACTACAGTTTCTGCATACATTTTAGAATGTATTTGTGAAAATATTCTCATATCTTCATCTAAATTATCTTTAGAAAATGTGATATTATTATCTTTCATATATTGATTTGTTTTTTCAAATGAAATTTCAAATTTACTAAATGATTCCCACATAAAAAGCAATAAATCTACTCTTTGTGCAGTTGATTGTTCAAAGTCTGAATCTGTAGAATTTAAAGCGTCATTAAATAAAACTTTATTTAATATCTCATCATCACTACCTTGTGTTCTAGTATATAAAGATAAAGCTTTTTTATTTTCTTCTGGCATTGTTTCTTTAGGATATAACTCATTTATATCATCAATAGATAAACTCTTATATTGGTCATAAGATATACCTTTTGGAACTACACCTGTTTTTATTAAACTATCAAGTAGTGTTTCTTCTGTAGTTTTATTTAATTTTTTATGTTCCTCTATAAGCTGTAACTCGTCACTACTATAACTTGTAGCTGACTTAGTTTTAGGCTGTATATTTTGTATCTCGCTTATTGCTATTTTTAAATCCTTAATTCTTTGACTAAAATCAAAAGGATTTGCACTATCTGCATTTTTGGAAAGATTGCTATTCTTTTCATCTTTAGCTTCAATAATAGCTTCACCTTTTAATCTTTTTAATAGTGCTGCTACTGCTTCTTCTAAACCTTTTAACATATCATTTAACTCTGCATCCATTTCAGCTGTTCTATCTTTTTGTGCATTTAATACTTCAATTTTTGCTAATAATTCTGCCAATAGTTCAAGCTCTCCTACAGTCAATCCTGTTCTTAGAACTGACATCAAATCTTCGTATAGCTGTTGACTTCTTATTTTTTGTTCCTCTTTCTCTTTTATCTCTTTATTTTGATTCAATTCTTGTTCAAAAGATGTTGAAGATTCACCAGTATTTTCTTTTTTTGAAGTTGTGGTATTGTTATTTGTTATTTGTGCTGTATTATCTACTATCATTTTATTGCCTTTTTTATATTTCTAACTATTTTTTTTAAGTTGTTCTCGTAAATTTAACTCATCTTGTGTTGAAGAAAAAGAGTCATATCTTTTATTTTGCTCTTTTATTTTATCTAGCTCTATTTCTAAACTTTTAACCATAGATTTAAAGTCTTTCATAGTTTGATTAATAGTTTTAGAATTACTATGTTTTGTTTCTAGATTTTTATCTGCATCTATCTCTCCGCTACCACCCAATCTTTTTTGTAACTCTTCTAGTTTTTGTTCTAATAATTTAATCATATCTTCAACTTTTTTAGATGAAACCTCTTTATTCTCTGAATCATTTATTAGTTTATTTATTTCTGCTGTTAATTTTTCTAAAGATTCTATTTCTGATACTGTTAATCCTGTTCTTATTATTGACATTAAATCATTAAATAAATCTTCAATAATATCAAAGTTATAGTTATCTTGATTATCTATACCAGACATATCTTCACCTTTTAGTCTATCATAATCTTCAATTAAATTTGAAAATATATTTATTGCATTTTTATAGTATTCTATCACTTCTATTTTAGTTGATGTTTCAAGTTTTTGTTCATAATCATAAATCAATTCACGCAAAATATCATCAGGATCACCACTATTATAATCTATATGATTGTTTTTATCCCATGGAAAATTATGTGTACCTGTAATTAGAGCCATATATCCTCTTGTATCTTCCATATCTATAGCTTGATTAAAAATAGTTTTATTAAAATTTTCATCATTACTAATAAGCGGAATATTCATTATATTACTCACATCATAGTACATAGAAACCATGGTTTCTTCTATATAGTTATTATTAGAATCTTTTTTCATTATAAATTTATTTAAAGTTACTATTTGTTCATACGAAAGATCATTTATCTCATCTTTTGTTATAACTCTATCATCTATTATAGTTTTAATTAATTCTTTATCTGAATCACTTAGATTTTTAATATCTAGTTTTTCTATTAATTCATCATATTTTTCATCTGTAAAATTATCTTTATAACCTTGTTTTATCTTTTCATATGCATCAGCAGGCAAAGGATCTTTACTTATTTGAAGATTATTCAATATATTACTAAAATTATTTATATTAATATTATTAATTTGCGTTTGCAGATTATTTATATTTGTAACTTGTGTTGAAGATTTAACTTCCATAATATAGCCTTTGATTTAAATATATAAAATTATATCAAGATTCTGTCACAAGTGTGTCACACGATTTTAACTAGAAACAATAGAGAAACAAGCAGTAGCACTACATGCATCAGAACCACATCTTCCACATTCTTCAAACTTACCTGGTTGTACTTCATTTTTCTTTTTACTGGAATCTTTATATTCATTTTGTATATAATTACTAGCTTTCTTACAGTCTTTAAATCTTTCTTTTATTTTAGATAATGATTTAAAAAAACCATTATGTGATATAGTGTTTTTAGCATAATCAGAGCAAGAGACATCACTATGATATACCCTATATGCACAGCAATATCCTTTATGTGGTGATAGATATTTTTGATATATTTCAATGAAAAATATTGAAGTTTTTATAAACATTTTTTTCCTTCTTTGTATATAATTATATTAAGATTTTGTCACAAAATTTACTATTTAACTAAATTTATATTATAAATTATCAAGTGCATTAGATTTTGTATTTCTAGTATATTGTTCTAAGATACCATTATTTTGTTCTGTCTTAGAGTATGTTGATTCTTTTAAATTATTGATTAATGAATCAAAATATCCAACTTCTAATATACTCATATCATTTTTCAAGTTGTTATTCATGAATTTATAAAACTCTTCAATAGACTTAAAGTCTGTAGATTTCATACCACTGAATCGTTCTGGAAAATCCATTTTATAAGCTGTAAATTCATTTTCTAGTTCATTCTTTATAAATATATTTTTTTGCTCTTCAAAGAAGTTAATTAGATTATTTGTAATAAAATCTTTATATTCTTGTGTTGAATTTTCATCTATTGTTATATCTCCAGTAAAAGTAAATAATTGATTCGAAGTATTATTTTTTTCTTTTCTTTGTGCAAAATCATTTAATAATGATTGAAAGTCATCATTATCTACACCAAAAATATCTTTTGTAGTATCATGAAAATTTTCTAACCAATATATTCCATCGATTGTATCTAGTATAGCTTGGGATAAGGTATCATTATTGATATTTTTCAATGTGTAAGTATTATCATATCTACTTGCAATATTTGCAAAATATGATTGATCACCTACATCAACTATACCTAAACTTACTGCAACATTAAGTTTATTACTTACATCAGATAAATTATTGCTTGTTAGTGTAAATCTATCTACAAGTTCTTCAAACTCTTTTGCCTTTCCATAGTCAGGTTCCATGTGCAATAGATTATGATAGTACCAATTACTATTTCTTGTATATGTCGGATCACCATCATACTTTTTAGAGAAATAGTGTACATGTGTATGTTCATTATATTCTTGTGCATCTATATATACCTCTTTCTCATCTATTTCTATTAATACTCTTTTATCTACCTCTTTTAATTGTGTTAGTCTATCATCTCTTGTTGGGTATTTTTCACTAAGATACTCTTGAATTTTGTTATATCTTTCTTTCAAGTACTCTTTTGTAATAGGTTCTTTTGATGATATAGTAAATGTTTTTTTTGAATCTTCAGGGTCTTGTTTGTTGAGATAATAAGTATCCGTTCTTGGATTGTATATCACACCATCTATAATATTTTTATCTCCTAATGCCTCTTTTTGTTTAGTAGCAAAGTATTGATCAACTTTATTTGCATCTAAATATACTGGTTCTTTATCTTGATTTTCTTCATTTAACTCAGTTGTATTTCTATATACTAACTGATACACACTATTAAAATTATTTTGAGTTTGTTCATTTACATCGATAGTAAACTCTTCTATTTGTTTACTAGATAGTTGTTCTTCTATTATAAATGGTGAACGAATCCCTACTAATTGATGTGATGATGTAATATTCATATAGTGTTCCTTTTGTTTATATTCAATCATACTAAAAAGATGTCACAACTGTGTCACAGATTTAGAAAAATAAAAAACTAATTATATTAAATAAATTTATAGTACAATCCAATATGAAAAAACTAATATTTATCTTTATATTATTTACTATATCACTCTTAGCAAATGATATTTTACCATCTTCAAAAATATATATTGACCATACTAAAGATTTAACAATAAATGATATTTTAAAAGAAAACTTAAATTTTAAACCTAATGATAAAATATCTATAAGATACGGTTATGCACCAAAATTTAATGTATGGATAAAATTTACTTTAGAAAATAATACAAATAAAACTATCAAAAAAATAATAGAATATGATAATAATCTAGCCACAAGCGTACAGTTTTTTGATAAAAGTGACAATTATACTTTACAACAAAATGGTTTACTAAATATGAGTAATCATAGAACAAATATAAACCCAATTTTTACAACAACTTTAAAGCCCAATGATAAAAAAACTCTATATATAAAAGCGTCATCACAAACAACGGCACTTATTGTAAAATTAAATTTATATAACCCCACAGAATTTTATAAAAAAGAGAATAATCATCAAAATATTTTATCTTTATTTTTTGGTGCTATGTTGATACTAATTTTTTACAATCTATTTATATACTTTTTTACTAAAGATATAAGCTATTTATATTATGTATTTGCTATGAGTGGTATTGTATTTCATCAAAGTGTTTTTACTGGATATATTCATATCTACTTTTTTGATAATGCAGGAAGAGAAGCTTTAGTGCAGTTTGCTTCTTTGCTTGTATTAACTCCTATAGTATTTTTAGCACTTTTTATAAAAAGTTTTTTAAATTTTAGAAAATATGTTATATTTGATAAAATTCTAAATATTCTTATTGTTTTATCTTTAGTTTATGTATCAGTATTTTTAATATTTGACTTTAGCAATAACTATAGAAATATCGCAAGTTTGGTTTTGTTCTTATATCTTATAATCTTAACTATTTATGAAGTTATAAAGAAAAACAAACAAGCTTATTTTATACTAGCAGGTTGGAGTTCTATATTTTTAATATTTCTTTTGATGTATCTTGAAAATATTGGTATATTTACGCTAAATGATAGTTTTAAATATATATCAGAAATTGCTATACTATTTGAAGCTATTATTTTTTCAATAGCACTTGCAAATAGAATAACAACCCTACAAAACCAAAGAGATGTAGCCAATATGGAACTTATACTTCAAAAAAGTATAGAAAATACAAGACTAGAAAAGCAAGTAATACTAAAAACCAATGATTTAAAAACAGCACTTGATGAAAAAGTTTTACTTCTAAAAGAATTAAATCATAGAGTAAAAAACAATATGCAAACTATAGTATCACTCATAAGATTACAATCAAATACAATAAAAGATAAAAAAACAAAAGATATATTTTCAACTATAGAACACAGACTAAATGCGATGAAACACCTGCATGAGTTACTTTACAAACAAGATAATATTACACATATAAATAGCTATGAATATATAGATATAATCTTTGAAGAGATAAAAGATAGTTATGAGAGTGATATAAATATTTTATATGATATAAGTTTTGATTTAAAAGCAGAACAAGCAATATATTGTGGTTTGATTTTAAATGAGCTTATCACAAACTCTTTTAAATATGCTTTTTTAGACAATCAAGGTGAAATTAAAATCAAACTTTTTAAAAATAATGATACAATATATTTAGATGTTGAAGACAATGGAAAAGGTTATGATAAACAAAAAATATCAAAAGATTCACTTGGATTATTTCTTGTAGATACATTAGTAACCAAACAACTAAAAGGGCAAATAGACATAGATTCAAGTGATGGAACAAAAGTAAAAATAAATTGGAAAATATGAATATAGAAACTAAACAACCAAAAATATTAATAGTTGAAGATGAGATAATAGTAGCACTTGATATAAAATCATCAATGGAACAGCTAGGATTTTTTGTAACAAATACTGTTATATCTTATGATGATGCACTTTTAAGTGTAGAACAAAATCAACCAGATGTGATAATTATGGATATAAATCTTGAAAATAGCAAAGATGGAATTCAAACAGTCATAAAGATACAAGAGATAAAAAATATACCTATTATTTATCTAACTGCATTTGATGATGATGAAACTATATCACGAGCTATAAAAACAAATCCACTAGCATATCTTATAAAACCATTTAAAACAAAAGAGTTAAAATCTACAATACTTTTAGGACTATATAAAATCAATCAAAAAAATAATTTACAAATAGATAAAAACCTTAAAAATATAGGATATGATTATTATTTTGATGAAGATAAACAGATGTTATTTTATAAAGAACAACATATAAAACTAAATCAAAATGAGCAAAAACTTTTAACTTTACTTATACAAGCAAATGGAGATATTGTATCTTTTGAACAGTTAGAACATACTATCTGGGAAGACAATAGTGTAAGTTCTAGTGCTTTAAGAACACTTATCTATAGACTTAGAAGTAAGTTAGAATATAAGCTAATAGAAACTGTTCCTACTATTGGCTGTAAGATTATTGTATAATCCATAACAAATAGATAAATACAGGAGCATTAATGTCATATTTTATTTATATTCTTGAATGTAGTGATGGAAGTTTATATACAGGAATAACTAAAGATGTTGCAAAACGATTAGATGAACATAATACTTCCAAAAAAGGTGCAAAATACACAAAAGCTAGGCGTCCCGTAAAACTATTATATCAAGAACCTTCACTTGATAGAAGTAGTGCATCAAAGCGTGAATATTCAATCAAAAAACTTACAAGATTAAAAAAACTTCAATTGATACAAAAGACTTTATTAAAATAATAATTTGCTTATAGTTTATATAAATATGTTATAATAGAGAATAAAATTGTAAAGAGAGTAAAATGACTCCACTTAAAATAAAAACTTCAATTATTAGTCTTATGAGTGTAATAGTATTTCTTATAGTTGGAACAGTAATGTATTTCCAATATAAATCAAGCAATGAGTTTGCACTATTAACTACACAAAAAGTTTTTGATAAAATATCTGTTAAAGTAATTAATCAAATAGAAAACTATGATTCTCAAAGTATGGGATTTATAAATTTATCAAAAGAGATAAGAGATATTGATGATAAACCTGTAGCTCTTCAAAATCATACAATATTACCTATAATTACTAATTATATAACAAATGCAAATTATGTATATGGTATATATTTAGGATTTAAAAACGATAACTTTTATATTGTTTATAATTTAGATTTATCTCCTATGATGAGAACTGCACAAAAAGCACCAAAAGAAGCTAGATGGCTTATAAAAAAGAATATTATCAAAGATGGTAAATTTGTATCTTTTAAAGAGTTTATAGATAAGGATTTTAAAACTATTTTAACTTTAGAAGTACCTACAAATTACCAACCTACAAAACGACCTTGGTACACAGATGCATTAGCATCAAGTACTATTATTAAAACAAATCCTTATATTTTTTCATCAGTACAGCAACCTGGAGTTACTTATGCAAAACAGATAACTTCACAAGGGACTGTACTATGTCTTGACATAACGCTAAGTAGTTTAAGTAAACTTTTATCTAGTCAAAATCTAGTTGAAGGTAGTGCTGCTTTTATCTTTAAAGAAGATGGTAAACCAGTAGCTCAATTTGATCAAATTTTAAATAAAAAAATAGAGAATCTAAATAAAGCATATCCTAATTCATTTATAAAAAATGATAAAGTTATAGATTTAGAAAAGCAAAAAATAGTAACTATAAATGGAAAAGAATATTTAAAATATACTACACAACTAGAATCTAATTTCAAATCAAAAGATTATCTTACTATATTATCTCCTATTGATGTAATTATGCAACCATATACTATTAAAATATATAAAGCATTAGGGATTACTACTCTTATTTTATTGATATTTGTAATGCCTATTGTAATATATGCAATAGGATTATTAGTTAATCCAATTATTCAATTAGGTCGTGAAAATAAAAAAATAGAAGAGGGGAAATTCAAGGATGTTAAAGAGGTAGATTCTTTTATGATTGAGATAAACGGACTATCTCAATCTTTAGTAAGTATGTCTAAAGCTATTGAAGAATCACAGAAAACTTTAGAATCAAAAGTTGAAGCCAGAACATCAGAACTTGCACTTGAGAAGGAAAATGTAGAGCAGATATTAGCCAATATTTTACTTCCTGTATTTATAACTTCAAAAGCGAAGAGAACTGTTATATATTCAAATAAATTTGCACAAAATCTATATGAAATGTCACAAGAAGATATAACAGATGCTGAACTTGACAATGTATATACATTGTCAAATGGTCCTGAGGCAATAATAAAAGAGATTACTGAAACAGGTAGGGTAAATGCTTTAGAAGAACAAATAACAACAAATACAGGAAAAGAATTTACAGGTCTTTTATCAGTTACACCAATTACTTACAATAATGAAGATTGTTATATTGGTATGACTGTAGATATAACAGAACAAAAAAATATGGAAAATGAAGTAAGAGCAATACATAAACACACAAGAGAATCTATAGAATATGCAAGTTTAATTCAAGGTGCACTACTTCCAGATGAAAATCTGATGGCAAATTATTTTCCAGATTATTTTGTACACTGGATGCCAAAAGATACTGTAGGTGGAGATATATGGCTATTTAGCGAGCTAAGACATAAAGATGAATGTTTATTGTTTTTTATTGATTGTACAGGACATGGAGTACCTGGGGCTTTTGTAACTATGATTGTAAAAGCGGTAGAACGAGAGATAATAACAAAAATAATAGATAATCCAGATATGGATGTAAGTCCAGCTTGGGTTATGAGCTATTTTAATAAAACTATGAAAATACTTTTAAAACAAGAAACAAAAGATAGTAAATCAAATGCAGGATGGGATGGTGGAGTAATTTACTATAACAAAAAAAGTCAAATATTAAAATTTGCAGGAGCAGAAACACCACTATTTTATGTAGATGCCAATGGAACATTTAATACTGTAAAAGGTAATAGATATTCTGTAGGTTATAAAAAGTGTACTATGGATTATGAATATAAAGAAACTACAATAGAAGTTCATAAAGGTCAAAAATTTTACTGTACTACAGATGGATACTTAGATCAAAATGGTGGAGAAAAAGATTTTCCATTTAGCAAAAAAAGATTTGGAAATATTATAAAAGATATTCATACTAAACCTATGATAGAACAAAAAGATATATTTATAGATGAGATGGATAAATATGAATCTATGATAGAAAACAATGATAGAAATGATGATATGACTGTTATAGTATTTGAGATATAATAAAAAATAAACAAATACTATTTTATTAAGTTTATAATATTAATCTTTTTTAAAATAGTGCAAACTAAGAAATGCCATAATAGCCAATACAGAAGAATACAAAAATAGATACTCTCCATATACTGCTCCTGCTAATAATGCACCTATAAAACCACCTAAACCATAAGCAAAACCTAGCATAAACTGTTGTGCAAGTTTTTTATTTGTATATAAAGTATATAAATACATTATAACCGCACTATGATAAAGTCCAAAACTAAAAGCATGGATACTTTGTGAAATATATGATATAGTTAATGATTCTGGAAATAGATACAATAAAAACCATCTAAAAGCTGTAATAAGAATAGAAAATTTTATGATAAAGATAAGATTATTTTTTAATATTGGAGCTTGAAAATACAACATAACTATCTCACATATTACACCAAAAGCCCAAAGATAACTAACAACTTCTAAACTAACCCCATAAGATGTTTCATAAATAGTAAAAAAGTTATAAAATCCACCAAAACTAACTTGCATCAAAAATAAACTAACCCAAAATGGCCAATACTTTAAAAGTGAAAATTTCTCATCTTCTTGTGTTGTATTATGCTCTACATCATACTCTAAAAGTTTATATGCAAAATATGCTGTTAAAACTGTAACTATAAGATAATAATGAAGTGCCACATAAGGATTTGATAAATATCTTGCAAGCACCAACCCTATAGCCATAAAACCTATAGAACCATATAATCTACTTTTTCCATATCTATCGCCTAACTCTTTGATAGCTATTATCTCTATGTATGGAAGAAGTAAACTAAGACACATACCAAGTATTGCATTGTTTATCATAAACATATAAAAATTATCAATAGTTATATAAAATAAAGATGATGAAATAATAGATAGTAAAAGTGTATTCTTAAAAACTTTTTGATTTAATTCTATATGTTTCAAAAATAAAAAAGGTGTCAAAAATCTCATCAAAGGAGCAAGTGCCAATACTATACCAATATCAGATGTTGTATACCCAATATCAAGTAAAACTTTTGGTAAAAATATTACATACACACCAACTGCTGCAAAATAGAAGAAATAAAATGCGGATAATTTAAAAAATAGCATTTAAGGATTAATATCTAACTTTTTGCTCATATAAAATCCTTCCTTTATCTAAAATCTCTTTATAAAAATAATCATCTCTAGTTTTTAAATAGTCACTTGAAGCTGATAATATATCTATCCCATTTGTTTTATGATTAATCATAAAATCTCTTAATTTCATTTTTGCTTCTACTTCATAATTTATCATATCACTAACATTATCTTTAATTAAAAAAATATCTAAATCACTATCTTCATTGGCTGTACCATTAGCATAAATTGATAAAGATGCTATTATTAATATTAAAAATTTCTTTTTTAGAAATATTACCGTTAAACCAAACACATTCTACCATTTCATCTGATAATTCTTTATTGATAACCATTGATGGTGTGTCTTCACTTTTTAATTTAACAACTGAACCAATTTTTAATAAAGTTTCTTTATTTTCCACTATCCAACCTCGGCAAATTCCTATTAAAAATCTCTAATATCTCAATAACATCTTTTTCTTGATTAACTCTATAAATAATAGAATAACCATTGAAAATCATATCTCTTATATTTTCATCTTCATAATAATATGATGGTCTAAATTTATAAGGAAAATTAACTAAATTATCAATACTTAGATTTAACTCTTTTCTAAATAATTTACTAGCCCCTACTTTATCTTTTGCTATATGAAACGATATATCTCTTAATTGAGCTTTAAAAAAATCTGCTCTAATTATTTCCATATTTTTCTTCAAGTTCTTTATCAAATTTATCCATTTCTATTTTCCACTCTTCTTGATTGTACATTTTCATAGTACCATTATCCACTGCCTCAATAGTTCTATCTAAACTTGCTTTTCTTTCATAAAAAAAAGGGTCATATTCTAAGTTTGGGTCTTTTACTATTTCAACATTACCATTTGTAGATGCAATAAATTCATCAAATTTATTTGTATAGTTATCATCAAATCTTACCATTCTTGCTGTCATAATTTATCCTTTTCTATTTCATAGTATTTATAACTTTAGTTGCTAACTTACAATTATCTATTTTATCTAAAACCTGTTCAAAATACAAACTTTTTTTATTTATATTTGATGATATTTTAGTTTGTATCATTTTGGATATATCACTTTTAGATATTTGTTTTGCTTCTTCTAGTGTTGCACCTTCACCATATCCTATAATTTCATAATCTTTTAATAATATAGA
>Ga0164318_10002161_pt1 | contig 18090 bp, 15 predicted proteins | sample GuaBasSedimGuay9_FD_113734 | JGI IMG/M metagenome (GOLD analysis project Ga0164318, IMG submission 113734) | Subseafloor sediment microbial communities from Guaymas Basin, Gulf of California, Mexico - Guay9, Core 4571-4, 0-3 cm | ecosystem: Environmental > Aquatic > Marine > Hydrothermal vents... | reverse complement strand
TGCCTCCGGAGAGTTGGCAGAGTGGTCGAATGCGGTGGTCTTGAAAACCATTGATCCTTCGCGGGATCCAAGGGTTCGAATCCCTTATTCTCCGCAAACGGAAACCCATAACGAAAGTTGTGGTTTTTTTGTTTTTAGGTATAGTAACAAAAACTCAAAAAATGCAAGATTCAGGTGTCTAATTGAATTAACTTAACTTTGGGTCTTTCTTGGAATTTATGCTAGCCTGTAACTACTCCAACCCAAACTTCAACATATTGATAGTATTATACGAATTATTCAATTTCAAAAACGGATACTCAACGCTGCTAAGAAAAAGCCCATTTGGATACGCAGGCAGCTTCGTTTCCAAATCTTTTTCCTGATTTAAAATTTGCTCAAACTCCTTTAAAGTCATTTTACCACTACCTACTTCCATTAAGAAAAAGACACAAATCCTAACCATTCCTCTGAGAAAGCGATTGGCTGTGATTGTGAAACGTAATCGCCCCTGTTCCTCATTTACAAACACTTCACAATTCCTTATCTTACACAAAGTATTACTGTAAGAATTAGGTTGTTTACATAATGCTTTAAAGTCTCTAGTTTCTAGAATAAGAGCTGCAACTTTTCTCATAAGGTCGAAGTCTAATTTCGAATTCTCATATAAGGAACTGTAACGAAATAGCGCTGCGTTTTTGTTCCAATGAATGAAATAGTCGTAGGTGCGTGCCACAGCATCATACCGACAATGCTGATCTTCATTTACTTCGATGATCTCAAAAACTGAGATGTCATCAGGTAAATTTTTATTAAGTCTAAATTTTAAATCAAATACAGGAGCTCCATCAAGATTGATTTGAATGACATATTGACTTGCGTGAACACCAGCATCAGTACGCCCGCAACCATAAACACTCATTTTTTCTTTAAAGATTCGAGAGAACGTTTGCTCTACAACTTCTTGAACCGTATCGCTAGTAGTTTTTTGTCTCTGCCATCCCCTGTAGTTGCTACCGTCGAATCCTAAGTGTATGAAATATCGCATCTGTAAATTATAAAAAGAGTATCCCTAGTCTACGTAAAAAAGTTATGATCTATAAAAGTATAGTTATTATCTATTTTTTCTTCGCTCTGTAACATCCTAAAATACTGCTACGGGTTAAAATTAATTTAGTACGTTATAATACCCCATATTTGGTGTTTTAAAATTCAAAGATAGGTGTAATACTAACTACAACCCCAAATTACAAATATAAATTGTTTCTTTTTCCCTTTCTATTCGTTAGAAAATATTTCTAGAGCTATGGCTATTGAAATATTTTATGCCACAATAAAGAAAGCAATTCAATTTATTTATTGGTAATATGGAATTGTAATTGGTGTTAAATACAACTAGAATGATTAATAATGATTTGATTTTTATCATCCCATTATTATAGTATTTTTACATTTTGAATAGTTTGTTAGATTTGTTTATCAATTAAAATTATGGAAGATTTAAGAATTTATGTAGATTATATTTCTACAGTAGTTGAAGGGATTGGTGTTTTAACAATATTTTTTGGAGCATTGTATTCTCTTTTAATGTTTTTTATTTCTATAAGTAAAAAGAAAAGAAATAGTTATATTATTTTACGTCAATCTTTGGGGAAATCTATTTTGCTTGGTTTGGAAATTCTAATTGCTGCAGATATTATGGCTACAGTTGTTACTGATCCAACTTTGAGGTCAGTTTATATATTGGGACTAATTGTGTTAATTCGTACCTTCCTGAGTTTATCATTACAAGTTGAGCTGGAGGGGAAGTTTCCTTGGCAAAGTGTTGTGAATAAAGAAGATAAGTAAACTGATAATTATAAGGTGTTTAATGAAGTTTAGCCCAACTAAAAAAATAATTAGTATTATTACTACCTTAATAGTCTTGATTATATTTTTGAGTGCATCTATTTTACCAACAAACTTATTTAGTGATGATTACAGTACTCTAGTACTTGATAGAAATGGCCGGCTAATTGGTGCAAAACTGGCTTCTGACGAACAATGGCGTTTTCGTGCATCCGATTCAGTTCCGCAAATATTTAAAACAGCAATTGTAGCTTTTGAGGATAGGTTTTTTTACAGACATCCAGGAATTAATCCTGTTTCTATTGTTAATGCGTTCATCGAAAATGTAAAAGCTAATAAGATAAAGAGGGGTGGCAGCACAATTAGTATGCAAGTTATACGATTATCACGAAAAGGAAGGCCACGAACCATAAAACAAAAGCTAATTGAAAGCTTTTTAACGATAGGGCTTGAAGCTAAATATACCAAGGATGAAATATTGACACTCTATTGTTCAAATGCCCCTTTTGGAGGAAATATTGTAGGGCTAAATGCTGCTAGTTGGAGGTATTTTGGTCATCCTGATTATGACCTTAGTTGGGCTGAGGCAGCAACTTTGGCTGTACTTCCTAATTCGCCTTCAATGATTCATATGGGCAAAAATCGTGATAAACTAAAAGCTAAAAGAGATAAATTACTATTAAAGTTATTATCAATAAATAGTATTGATAGTATTCAATATGAGTTGGCTCTGTTAGAAAAAATTCCTGAAAGAGTAAAGCCTTTACCATATATCGCTCCACATTTAGTTGAATATTTGTCGAAAGTAAACCATGGTAAAATAATTAGAACAACAATTGATTATGAACTGCAATTTGGAGTTAAGCAAATTGTTGAATATCATGCTTCATCACTATTACAAAATGGAATTAACAATGCAGCGGTTTTAGTTGTAAACCCTGAAAATAAGGAGATATTAGCATATATTGGTAATATAATCTCTAATAACAAATTAAAAAATACAGGTCAATTTAATGATATGGTTAGAGCAAACCGAAGTTCGGGTAGTATACTTAAACCGTTTTTATATGCTGCAATGATTGGCGAAGGGCTTATCTTGCCTAATTCTTTGGTTCGTGATATACCAAGTTATTTTAATGATTATCATCCTGAGAATTTTAATAATAGATTCCAAGGTGCTGTTCCTGCTTCAAAAGCCTTATCACAATCACTAAATGTTCCAGCAGTGTATATGTTACAGGAATATGGAACTGCAAAATTCTTGAAACTATTACGAAAAATAGGATTCTCAAATTTTTCAAAAAGCTCCTCACATTATGGCTTAAGTTTAATACTTGGAGGAGGGGAGGTATCATTATTTGAATTGGTAGGAGCTTATGCTGGAATGGCATCCACTTTATTATCGTACGATAAAAATTATGGCGAGTATCCAAATAACGCTTATGGCAAATTAAATATGGTAATTGAAGATAGTTGTCAAAAAAGTAACAACATTGCCTCAAATAAACCTCTCACGGCAGCAGCAATATGGTTAACTTATCAAGCCCTAAAAAATGTAAGTAGACCTGGAACTGAAGTTGGATGGGAGAGTTTTAGGTCATCCACTAATGTAGCTTGGAAAACAGGAACTAGTCATGGGTTTAAAGATGCATGGGCAGTTGGAACAACAGCAAACTATATTGTAGGAGTTTGGGTTGGAAATGCAAATGGGGAAGGGCGAAATGGACTAACTGGTACTAAGGTAGCAGCACCAATAATGTTTGATGTTACTAGTATTCTGGCTTCTGATGATAAATTTTATCCTGCTTTAGATGAACTGATTAATGTTAATGTGTGCACCAAAAGTGGTAATCTATCCTCACAATATTGTCCTGATACAGAAGATCTTCTTGTTCCCCAAAAAGGAATAGGAGCAAAGGTTTGTACATATCATAAACTAATTTTTACTGATGAAAATCAGGAATTTCGATTATCTCAAAGGTGCACTTCTATTTCAAATCTTTATCCAGTTTCATGGTTTGTTCTTCCTCCAGTTCAGGAGTTTTATTATAAAAAAACGCATCCTGCATATAATGTGCTGCCTCCTTTTGCTGAGGGATGTGCTTCAAACTCTGCTAGTAATGACATAGAATTTATTTACCCGATTAGTAAATCATCCATATACGTTGCTACAGATGAATCACATAAAAAACGAGAAATTGTTTTTGAAATTAGGCATCATAATAATAAATCAACGGTATATTGGCATCTTGATAATAAATTAATCGGAATTACAAATAGCAATCATCAATTGTCGTACATCCCTAAAATGGGAAATCATACTTTAACTGTTGTTGACGATAATGGGCAAAGTGAATCTGTAGTTTTTGATATAGTAAATTAGATTTTTTTTTAAAAAATAGAAAACTTTCATTAAATAAATCGTAACATTTATACGTATTTTAGGTATAAACGGAGTGTAATTTGTAATTTATGTCTGATTTTTTATTTTCTTTGTAAAAGAATGGCATAATTATGATAATTATATATTTTGTAATAGACCATATTTAATAAACACCACAATATGTACAAAGCCCTTACATCACTTGGTAAATCATTAGCTGTAACTATATTGTTTTTGCTACTAGTTGACGCGGTCATTGCGCAATCTGAGAAAAAAACTGAAGACAAGTTGTTTTATAGCTATTGGGAAGTGAATTTTAATGCTGGTACTACTTTGTTTTTTGGTGATGTAAAACAATATAAAATTTTACCTGCAGAAAATGAGATTAGAATGGGAGCTGGGTTTCAATTGATGCGCCAATTAACTCCAATATTTGGAGTTAGAGGCCAAATGCTATATACTCAGGTTAGTGGTGTACGTAGTCAATGGGATAGATATTTTCAAGCAGATTTGTTTGAATTTAATATGAATGCTAAAGTTAATCTTTCTAATTTAATAAGTGGTTATAAAAAACGACTTATTGATGTATATGCTACCGTAGGTATAGGCTTTATTAATTATAATTCACAACTTATTGAAACTTCAACCGAAGAAATTATTAGGGAAATTGGTTTCGGTACTGGTGAAAGTTTTGGTGGCAGATCATTAAATGGAATAGGAACAGTTGGTATGGGTTTCGATATAAGGATTTCTGACAAATGGTATATTAATCTTGAGTCGGCTAACCGTATTATGAATACAGATATTTTTGATGGTTGGGTTGGTGGATTTAAGTATGACGTTTATAATTATACCTCAGTGGGTATTACATATAAATTTGGACAAAGTAAAAAAGGTAAAAAGGTAAGAACTACTGAAAAGGAAGTACCTGCTTATGTACCAATGGGTAATTATCCATATCTAAAACCTCCGGGTGCAGAAGAAGACCCAACTCGAGAGGAAGGTCAAGTTCAAATAAATATGCTTGAGGTTCCTCCAATTCCATATAATCCTGATGTAGCAACTGGTAAAGTTAACGATTTTGGAAGTTTTGTGGATCAAAGAGATGGTAAAACATATCGTATGGTGATTATTGGTACTCAGGTTTGGATGGCACAAAACCTTAATTTTGGTAATATGATAGGTGGCGATAGAACCATGAGAGATGATAGAGTTAATACAAAATATTGCTATAATGATAAAGAAACTAACTGTGATGTATATGGTGGTTTATATCAATGGGGTGAGGCTATGCAATATTCTAAATTAACTGGCTCACAAGGTATTTGTCCCGAAGGGTGGCATATACCAAGTGATTTTGACTGGAAAAAACTTGAAGAATACTTAGGAATGACGGTTGCCGAAGTTAATGAAACTGGATATCGTGGTGGTGGTTCTTATGTAGGAGCAAAATTAAAACCACGTAGTAGTATGTGGGATGTATCTGATGCAAATGAGTTCCCTGTAAGTGGTTTTAACGCACTTCCTGCAGGATATAGGTACGCCTTTGGTACTTATTATTATATTGATGAGTTTGGTTTTTTCTGGACATCTACAGAAGCAAGTGATACTTATATTTGGTACAGATCCTTAAGTAGCAAAGATAGCCAAATACGCCGTGATTATTATTATAAAACCATTGGTTTTTCTGTAAGGTGTATTCAAGATTAGATGAATTTAATTAATTTATTGTAGTATAACTAATAATTCCTAGTGGTTATTTAGAAAATCATGGCACAAATATTGATTATTGTGATTACATACTAGTATTAATAATTAAATTCTAGACTTATGAACTACAAATCAAACAAATTTGCTGCTGTTTTTTTTATTGTATTACTTTTTGCTGTTGGTTGCAATAAAAATGTAAATGTTGTTGATGAAGACAATAAAAGCATGGGGGATCTATTGATTCCAGAATCATTTGATTTTCAAACTTCTAACGAGGTAATAATTGACTTTCAAGATAACTTAAAAGCAGGTGATACCGCAAGGTATAAAATTTATTTACATAGTTCGCAAACTCAACCTGATACAATTTACTATATAACCGAAGATGGAACTGAGGAAACAGATTATGTTAATTCCATTGATCCACTTAATAGCCTCATTGCAACAAAAGTTTCCATGGATGGGACTTTTTCCTTAATTGTTAACATTCCAGATTACATTGGTGAGCTTTATGTGATAAAAAATACTAATGGTATTTTTACTTCAGAAGTAATTCAAGTTACTGGAAAAAGTGCGTTTTATGGTGGTGGAACTAAATCATCTCGCGAAGACCCTGTTGATGTGCTTTATGGTGTAAATGGAAGTGGTGATTTGTTTACTGTAAATCCCGAAACTGGCGAAATGGTTGTAATTAAGCAACTAATTAGTGGTAGTTACACTTGTGCAATGGATGATATTAACAGGATAATGTACACAGTAGGTAGGGATAACAATTTATACAAATATGATATAGATACTGAAGAAATTGAGCTCGTAGGATATTTAGGCATGGGCGGTCCACGATTAGATTTTAATGAAGCAGATGGACTATTATATTTTTCAACATCAAATAAGCTTTACTCTATTGATGCAAGTAATGCAAACGTACTTACAATACAAACTATAAGTGGTTTGCATAGTACATCAGGTGGTGATATTATTTATTCACCCGAAGGCGTGTTATATATGTGTACATTTTCTGGTCTTTATAAAGTTATTTTTAATCAAGAAGAAGCAACTGCTGTTAGAATAAGTGCTGATAATTTACCGTTTAGTCCAACATCAATGACAATCGACTCAAAAGGAGAGCTTTGGCTTGGGGACAATAAAAAAAGGCTAATAATTATGGATGTTGTTACTGGAGGTTGGGAATATAGATTTGACCAGTATGATAGGCATATTAACGACTTAACAACTCTTCCTCTTGACGAGTCGGGCATACCACAAACCGACACTGATGGTGATGGAATTATTGATTTTTATGATGAGTATCCTGATGATGGAAATAAAGCTTATGCTACTTTTACACCAAGCGTATATGGCGTTGGAACTTTAGCATTTGAAGATAACTGGCCAACCCAAGGCGATTATGATTTTAATGATTTGGTTGTTAATTATCAGTTTATTACAATATCTAATGCTGATGATAAGGTTGTGGAATTGCAATGCAATTATACTGTTAAACATATTGGGGCGTCATACAATAATGGATTTGGTTTTGAACTTCCATTTAGTGCCGATCTAATTGAGTCGGTAACTGGGTTTAATTTAACAGAAGGTATAATAAATATTGATGGTAAGGGATTAGAAACAGATCAAACAAATCCTGTAATTATTGTTTGTGATAATGTTAATGCTAATGCATATCAAGAGCTTAATGTTGTTGTTTCTTTTACTAATCCAGTTGATCCTGATGTTGTTGGTACACCTCCGTTTAACCCATTTATTTTTGTTAATCAAGATAGAGGCAAGGAAGTTCATATGTCAAATTATTCGCCAACGAGCCTTGTAAATGCTGCATTTTTTGGAACAGGAGATGATACAAGTGATCCAAATACAAATAGATATTATAAAACCTCAAATAATTTGCCATGGGCAATTCAAATTAGTTACGAATTTAAGTATCCAAAAGAAAGTGTTCCTGTTAATCATGGGTATCATAAATTTAACTCTTGGGCTGAATCTGGAGGTGGCGTTTTTAAAGATTGGTATACAGATGTTACAGGCTATCGTGATAATTCTAAATTGAATATAGACGGTAATTAATAATACAAGTCTTAAATCTTTTTATTTCAACTTATTCTAAATAATTTATGAATTTTAATATTTATTCATCTTTGCTATTTATTGCATTGCTGTTTTCATGTGAACCAAAAATAGAAGAAGAAGGTGGTAGGGGATACCATGTAAGAGTTGGTGATAAAGTTGAAAATATTGACCTGCAATTAATTGATGGTTCTGTTTTGAACATTAATGATCTTAAAGGCAAAGTAGTAGTGCTTCAGTTTACAGCTAGTTGGTGCTCTGTTTGTCGTAAAGAAATGCCATATTTGGAAGAAGAAGTATGGCAAAAGTATAAGAATGATGATTTTATACTTATCGGTGTTGATTATGATGAACCAATTGAAAAAGTAATCGCTTTCAAAAAGAAGATGAAGACTACTTATCCCATGGCTATTGATCCAAATGGGGAGATATTTTTAAAATTCTCAGTAAAAGGTAGTGGTGTTACTCGAAATGTGATAATTGATAAGGATGGAAAAATAGCATACTTAACACGTCTTTTTGACAGGGAAGAGTTTGATAAAATGAAAGAGAAAATATCAGTACTTTTAAAATAGTTTTAGGAATTAGGACAATTTGTTTGTCCACCATCAAATGCCTTTGTAAATAAAGTTTCATTCATAATTATCGAATAAATATCTTTACAACCAGTATCATAAGAAAAATTGGTAGTGGTATTATATATAAAATCTGGTAATTCAATATTTACTTTGCCGTGTTTTAGCCATTTGCATGATAATGAATTCACCAATAAGCTGGTGTCAACTATAACAGCAGAGTAGCTAAAACCATTTTGATCTTTTCCGGTAATAATGCCTGAAATAGCAAAATAATCTTCTTGTGTATAATATGGCGACGAATTATCTTTAAAACGAGTAAAACTCTGATCTACTTTATAGGTCATCTCAAACGTTTTATTGGTAGCAGTATCAATAGTTTCACGGTAAATATTATTTACTTCAATATCAAATAAATAATTATTGTTAATCCTACCTTTATTAACAATACTAAAACCACTAACACTTATTGAATCAAAATCATAATAGAAATTCTTGAATTCAAAATTAATTATATCCAACGAGTCAAAGAATCCACTTTCCGAAGTAGCCTCATATATTCCTACCCTAGTATGTCCATAACCATCATTTGTACACCAAGGATATTCTATAGTAAGTTTTGCAGGAGTTGATGTGTAACTAATATTAGCCCCGTCAATATTAGAAATACCATCAGTGAGTAGAATTGAATCAGTTATTGATTTAAAATACGTATTAAGAAGTAAATCAGTCATTTGCTGAGCTTCTACATAATTACTAGTAGTTTCAATGGCCTGTGTATAATCAAAAGATGTGTTATTTTTACTACATGATGCTATTATCATCATTAAGGATATAAAGGTGATAATAATACTTACTTTATATAATTTCATAGTTATTTCCTGTGATATATTTCAAATGTATATGTAAAATCATTTTGGGGATCATCAGTAATATGCTCTTCTGAAATTAACTCCCACACATCTAACGATATTTCAGGAAAAAAAGTATCAGCTTCAAAATCCTTGTGTACTCGGGTTATGTATAATTTGTTTGCCAGTGGCATAAACTGTTTATAAATAGATCCACCTCCAATAATAAAGTTTTCCTTCAATGTATCTAGCTTACTAATAGCATCATCAATGGAGTATGCCATTAAACAATTATCAATTTTTTCATTTTTAACATCTGTAATAATCAAACTAGTTCTATTAGGTAATGGTCTTATGGGTAAGGAAAAGTAAGTGAGTTTTCCCATAACTATGTGATGATCCTTCGTCAGGTTTTTAAAATGCTTTAAATCCTTTGATATATGCCAAAGTAAATCATTATTTTTTCCAATTGCATTGTTTGATGCTATTGCTACTATTATGGATATGTTTTTCATGGTTTTTGCTGTGTCTATTGTTGCTATTGTCTCTTTTGTTTCTATTGCTACTGTTGTTTGGTTAGCAGCTATAGTAACAAAATTAATTATATTGAGATTTTACCTTTAATAGTAGGGTAGGGGTCGTAGTCATCTACATTAAAATCCTCATATTTAAAATCAAAAATACTATTAACAGATGGGTTAATTATCATTTTTGGTAATTTCTTTGGGTGTCGACTTAGTTGCAGATTTACTTGATCCATATGGTTTAGGTAAATATGAGCATCACCAAAAGTATGCACAAATTCACCTGGTTCAAGACCAGTAACTTGAGCTATCATCATAAGTAATAGCGAATAAGATGCAACATTAAAAGGGACTCCCAAGAAAATATCTGCACTACGTTGATACATTTGAACTGATAGTTTATTATTTGCCACATAAAACTGAAACCATGCATGGCAAGGTGGTAATGCCGCCCTTCCCTCAGCAACATTTTGAGAAAAAGTATTACCAGATTTTGGCATAACCGATGGGTTCCATGCGGATACAATCAACCTCCTACTATCAGGATTATTTTTTATTTGTTGAATAACGTCACTAATTTGGTCGATGCCATCATTATTCCAGTTACGCCATTGTGCTCCATAAACAGGTCCTAAATCGCCATTTTCATCAGCCCATTCATTCCATATACGTACGCCATTCTCCTTTAAATATTTAATATTTGTGTCACCAGCTAAAAACCATAATAATTCATAAATTATAGATTTTAAGTGAAGTTTCTTTGTTGTGAGTAATGGAAACCCATCTGCTAAATTAAACCTGAGCTGGGGACCAAATATACTCATTGTTCCAGTACCTGTTCTATCTGTTTTAACAATACCTTTTTCAAGTACAGTTTCTAGTAGATTTAAATATTGTATCATGTATGTTATTTATTTACAGCCCATTAGTTAAACAGGTGCTTTTTATATTATTCTTTTCTATTAAATAAAGCTCAATTAAAGACAAGATGAATTTGACGGCTCAAAGTTATACGAATTATGTTTCAAACATAAATATATACTTATTAAATTTCAGGATGTACTTAATAAAATGCTAGATTATTACTATTTACTATTACATAAAATATTTTTTGTTGCAAAAAATGATCTGTGAAAGCTATTTTAATAATAATAATTACTATAATTGTAAAAAAATTATTAAGGTGAAAAATAAAGTAGTAATAATAACTGGAGCATCTTCAGGAATAGGCAAAGCCTTGGCTTATGAATTTTCGGCACATGGTTCCAAAGTTGTTTTGGCTGCTCGAGATAGTGATAGTTTAACTAAAATTACTGAAGAAATTAATAAAAATGGAGGAGATGCTATTTTTGTTAAAACTGATGTTAGTATTGAAGGTGATTGTGAGAATTTGATTAATGAGGCTATAAATAGTTGTGGAAGAATTGATGCTATAATTAATAATGCGGGGATCTCGATGCGTGCACTATTTGAAGATGCCGACTTAAGTGTTATAAAGAAATTGATGGATGTTAATTTTTGGGGAACAGTTTTTTGCACAAAATTTGCTCTTCCACATATATTAAAACAAAAGGGAAGTGTAGTAGGGGTTTCATCAATTGCTGGAATAAAAGCATTACCTGCGCGAACAGGATATTCAGCTTCAAAATATGCTATGGATGGTTTTTTGGAAGCATTAAGAGTTGAGAATCTAAAAAAAGGAATTCATGTGCTAATTGCATATCCTGGCTTTACTGCTTCAAATATTAGGAATACTTCATTGGGAGCTGATGGTTCTCCTCAGGGTGAATCACCACGTAATGAAGATAAAATGATGAGTCCTGAAGCAGTAGCTCGGCATATTTAAATGCTGTTGTAAAAAGAAAAAAGAAAATTATTCTAACAAGTCAAGGGAAACTAATTTTTCAAATTAATAAAATTCTTCCTTCAATATTAGATAAAATGATATATAAAGGGTTGGCAAAAGAGCATGATTCTCCCTTTAAATAAAGCTTAAAGTAATAATTATATTTTATAATGAATTAAATTGAAATACAGTATGTTATTAAATAATGAAATTGTACCAAATGTAGGTTTTGACAATGTTAAGTTTGGCATTGCTATGGATGTTTTTGTTGATAAATTTGGTGAGCCAGAAGAAGTTGAAAGTATTGGTGAAGATGAAGACTATGCCACAACAGTACTTCATTACTGGGAAAAAAGTCTTTCTATATTTTTTGTAGGCGTTTCAAATCCAGTTTTAGCCGGTATTGAAACAGACCATCCTGATTCAACTCTATATGGTGAAAAAATAATGGATAAAAGTAAAGAAGATATTATCGCTCTTATGATGAAAAATGGGCTTTCTATATATGACGAAGCTGATGATGAATATGTGAGCGAGAATGAGATTGTTAGAATATCCTACGATAAGAGTATGATGGATTTCTTTTTTCAAGATAATCAGCTTATTTTCATGAACTTTGGTGTAATGGTTGATGATAACGGTAATATTGAGAAGGTTTAGTTCAGTTATTAGAATTTATTATTACTTATTGTCTCTATTTCTGGGATGATACTTTATAATAGCTTTTCTTAAATCCTCACTATTTAGATGGGTATATATTTCTGTTGTATTTATCGATACATGCCCCAATAATTCCTGAACAGCTCTTAAATCAGCTCCATTTTGTACCAAATGTGTTGCGAATGAATGACGGAAGGAATGAGGACTAATATTTTTTCTTATTCCTGCTTTTTCAATCTGATTTTTAACAATGTAGAAAATCATTTGTCGTGATAAACTACCACCTCTTCGATTTAAAAATAATATATTACTATCCTTTTTGGAAATAGGCAAAGTTGGTCGTATATGTATTAAATATGTATTAATCTGTTTTTTTGTAGGTTCCCCAATGGGTATAAGCCTTTGTTTACTACCTTTTCCTGTAACTATTATTATATTTTCCTTGAAGTGTAAATCAGATATTTTCAAGTTAATGAGCTCACTAACTCGTAATCCGCATCCATATAGAGTTTCAAGGATAGCTTTGTTTCTCTCTCCTTCAGCTTGTGATAGGTCAACAGAATCGATAATACCCTCAATTTCATTTATAGATAAAACATCAGGAAGTTTTCGTCCTAACCTTGGTGATTCAAGCAATTCAGAAGGGTTATCTATAATAATTTTTTCAAGGATTAGATATTTATAGTATGCCTTAATACTCGAAATTACTCTTGATTGTGTGTATGGTCCCAAATCTAATCCAACAATGAAATTAATAAACTCTTTAAGGTCAATAATACCAATTTCGGCAATACTAAGATGCTTTTTTTGTTCGGATAAATAACTAGTTAATAATCCTACATCATACATGTATGCCAATATGGTATTAGTCGACATACCTCGCTCCAATTGCAAGTATGATTTGAAACCTTTGGTGTAAATGGATTGCTTCACAAAAAATGATAATATTAGAATGTAATTTTCATTAAAAATATCGTCTAAAATAGGAATAATCGCTTATAGTATGTATTTTTGTTTTTTATCTAATTATTTTTGTAGTGTAATATATTAATAATCAACAAAATATAAGAGTATGATTGATTTTTCATTAACGAAAGAACAGATTGAACTTAGAGAAAGAGTTCGTGATTTTGCCGACAGAGTAATGAAGCCGGTAGCAAGAAAATATGATGAGCTTGCTGAATTTCCATGGCCAGTTGTTAAAAAAGCATATGAAGAAGGTTTTATGAACGGACCTATGTCACCAGAGTTTGGTGGACATGGTCATAGTATACTTGAAAGTGCTTTAACATCTGAGGAGTTTGGTGCAGCTTGTGTTGGAATAGGTATTAGTCTTGATGCCAATACATTAGCATTAACACCTTTGTATATTGGTGCTACAGATGAACAGAAAAAGAAATTCTTTGGTCAGATTAGTGAAGAAAAAAGTGTAGCTGCTTACGCACTTACCGAGCCAAATGCAGGATCGGATGTTGCAGGTATTAAAACTTCCGCAATTCTACATGGAGATAAGTATATAATGAATGGCCATAAACGTTTTATTACCAACGGAAGTGTCTCGTCATTTATTACCGTTTTTGCATTAACTGACCCAGATAGAGGAGCCCGGAGTCTAACAGCTTTTGTTGTTCCTACAAATAGCCCTGGTGTTGAAGTTGTAGCTGATATGCGAAAGATGGGACAAAAAGCATCAGTTCAAACTGAATTTAAATTTCATGATGTTGAAATTCCTGTAGCAAATAGAATAGGAGGGGAAGGACATGGTTTTTTAATAGCAATGAAAACCTTTGAAAGAACACGTACTGGAGTTGCTGCATTAAGTCTTGGTAATGCACGTCAAGCCTACGAAACAGCTAAAGAATGGGCAAAGAATAGAATTCAATTTGGCAAACCTGTTGTAGTAAATCAAGGTGTTAGCTTTATGCTTGCTGATATGGCAACTGAAATTGAAGCTGCAAGATTAATTACATGGCATGCTGCGTGGGCTTATGATACTGGTCAAAAATCAGCAAATCTACTTTCAGCAATGTGTAAAATGTATGCATCTGATGTTGGCATGAAGGTTACCACAGATGCGGTGCAAGTTATGGCTGGTGATGGCTATTCGTATGATTACCTGGTAGAGAAAGCTATGCGTGATGCAAAGCTTTGTCAAATTTACGAAGGTACAAATCAAATTCAACGTTTGGTAATCGGTAAGGGTATTTTGAAATAATAAATTTATTCTACTTTCTTCTAGCAAAAATATTTTAAACCTCATTTACTTTCGTAACTGAGGTTTTTTATTGATTTTTGTTGGATTCTTAAAAACTATAAAGTGAATCATTTTTACTTATATATTACATCTAGAAAGACTGTTACCTGGCTTATAGTTATCACATCTGCTCTTTTTATTTTAAGCTTATTTAATAGATATATTTATATTGATGATGCTTGGTTTGGGGAGCAAGCTTATTGGTTCTCGAAACTTGGATATGTAAAATCATCAACCATAATTGATTACTATGGTTGGGATAATCATTTGTTTGTATACCATAAATTAAATATTATTATTGGAGCTGGATTAATTAACTTATTTGGATGGTCAGTAACGCCTTTAAGGTTTTTTACTTTGGTGGTATTTTTACTTTTTCTGTATTTTACATATAGATATTTAAACGTAAGTCATCAAAAAAACAATCAGATTGATTACAGGTTAGTTATATTTTTGATTATTGTAAACCCCCAGACTATTTTGTATGCATTTACCTATCGTCCAGAATTTTTGGTTATGAGTTTAGGCTTTTATTCATTTGTATTACTCAAAGGTAAACAATCAATTCCTAAAATAATTCTGGCAGGGGCAACTGCTGGATTAGCAATACTTGTACATCTAAATGGGGCAATGTTTGTTGTTGCTGGTTTTGTTTTATTATTGATAAGAAAAGAACTTAGATTGTCTATAATTTTCGGCATTTCGGCTTCATTAATTACTATGTTTTATTTTTATGATTTGTTGGAACCTGGCAATCTAGAAACTTTCCTTTTTCAAATTAAGCATTGGCCTGATGATATTACAACAAATTACGAAAATGAAGGATGGTTTTCTTTCATCATTGCTGCTTTGGTAAAGCTTAGTAATGAGCACCAACGTTTTTTTTGGAGCCATGATGTGTGGGGATTATCAGCATTGACTATACTAGCACTTTTATCTAAAGGAGGAGTTTTATGGAAAAAGCATAAAGAGATAATAATATATTTTATTGTTGCTGATGTGAGCCTTAATATTTTTGGGTCGCATATTGCTGAAGTAAACATGATACTACTTCTGCCATTTTTAGCTTTGATTTCGGCTGCCTTTTTAAGTGAATTAAGAATAAATAGTAGTTTATTCTTGCAATCAATAACAATAATAATCCTCTTATTTCAGATTTCAGTTGTTATTTATGGATTTGTTAATATACTTAGTAAGCGTGAGGTAATTTCAAAAGTATCAGAGACCACCCTCTCAAGTTTTCCTAAAAATAATGAAAAGGTGCTAGTGCCTTATAGGTTTGTTTTTAACGAATTACCAAATTATAATTTGGTATCTTATAAAACAATGGAATACCATCAAGTTGAAAATGGCAGAAAATATACGAAGGAGGAATTTTTAGATTTAGCTACAAAATTAGACATTTATTACATGGTAATTTCACCTGAGATGTATGCCAAAAAAAATAACATGTATCCATGGATGCAAACAGAATTTGAAGGTGTGTCTGATAAATATATCAAACTTAAAATAGATAGAAATTCACATATTTTGGAATTAATTGAATAAAGTCAAAATATAAAACGTAATGAGCTTTATTATTATGGTCTAATATTTAAAAAGCCGGGATATTCATTTATCCCTTTACCAGTTTTATAATAGGGTTTAACTTTGAGAAGAATATCGAGCTTTTGAAGTTTCTCCATATTTTCAATATCAAGAACCAAATCAATTATTGATTGTAAGCTTTCGGATTGTAGAAGTTTAAGAAAGTCAAAGCTAACAACTACTGGAAATACTGTTGATTGTGATGGTAGTACTTCAATATATTTATTTAACTCTCCGCTTCCATAATGCTCATCTTTCATAAATAGCTGCCATTTAAGACCTGAAATTGCAGCTTTAGAATCTTGATTATTGATGGCCTTAATATCTACAGAAATTACAGATGGTAATTCTCCTGTTAATATCTGCTGGCCTAGCATAAGCATTTCTGTAAAGCCAAAATCACTGGAGCTGTTGTATTTTGAAACATCAATTCCTCCAAGATTTATTATTTGAACATTGCTAATATAGAAGTCGCATTGTGCAAAACGCTTTACCTCGCTAAACTGATTTAATACATCACATGAAGATGTAGTAATAATTATGCTTAATAATAGGGCTGCAATCTTTTTCATGTGTTTCTCTAGTTAATATTAGGTAAAAAATACAAAAGCCTGAAATGGAAATCCAATTCAGGCTTTAAAATTCGTTATGATAATATATTAGAATTTATAAATTTCATCCTGAATAAGTTTATCAGCAATCCTTCTTCTGGCATCTTTTACATTTATTGAGTATGATTTTGTTAAAGTACCCAATGCATTACAAAGCATTTTCTTTTGTTCGCTTTCAGCAAATGAGCCTATTGCATCAAATCCTGATTTATAAACATCACCTGCAACATCTTGAGTTAGAACATCAAGCATATCTTTATAAACTGTAATATCATGTTTTATATTGTTCTTCTCTAGTTTTTCAACACGTAATAATGTCGATTCAAGTATATAAAGATTCATGGTCATGTCTGAAATATTCATAAGAATTTCTTCTTCAAACATCAGCTTCTTCTTAAAAGTATCTTGAATAGCAGGCAGAAGCATCAAAACAGATTTCTTAAGATTCTTAACAAATGCATGTTTTGTTTCATAATAATCTCCTTCTGTCATATCAATACTTGTTAAACCATCGATATTGTTTAACACATCAGCAGCAGCTTCAAAAAGATCAATTTTATGTCTTAAGCCTTTTTTCATTGTTGAATCAACTGTGATTAGTCGGTTGATTTCGTTGGTTCCTTCAAAAATTCTGTTAATCCTTGAATCTCGATAAGCTCTATCTGCAGGAGCTTCGGCTGAAAAGCCCATCCCCCCAAATATCTGAACCATTTCATCAACAATATAGTCAAGAGCTTCTGATCCGTAAACCTTCAGTAAAGCGCATTCAGGTTCGTATTCAGCTACACCTTCAATATTTGCTTCTCCATAAGTCTTTCCTTGCTCTTTAAAACTCTCAATACTATCCTGCATATCTTTACTAGCACGATAAACAGCAGATTCGGTTGAAAACATTTTAATAATTTGTTCAGCCATTTTATACTTTATGGCACCAAATTCTGAAATGGACATGTTAAATTGCTTACGCTCATTTGCATAAGTTACTGAATCGTTAATGGCACGTCGCATACCTCCAATAACTGTAGCTCCCAATTTAATTCTACCAATATGTAAAATATTAAGGGCAATTCTAAATCCAACTCCTCTTTTCCCAAGCAGGTTTTCAACAGGTACTTTTACATCATTAAAAAATATCTGGCGTGTTGACGAACCTTTAATGCCCATTTTATGCTCCTCA
>Ga0164318_10002159_pt1 | contig 18103 bp, 17 predicted proteins | sample GuaBasSedimGuay9_FD_113734 | JGI IMG/M metagenome (GOLD analysis project Ga0164318, IMG submission 113734) | Subseafloor sediment microbial communities from Guaymas Basin, Gulf of California, Mexico - Guay9, Core 4571-4, 0-3 cm | ecosystem: Environmental > Aquatic > Marine > Hydrothermal vents... | reverse complement strand
TTCAGAAAAATTGCAGAAAGCCGCTAAGGTTCTATCCGAACAACCGCAAGCCCTCCAATTGCGCTACTTGCAAACCATGAGCGATATTGCCTCAGAAGGCAAAACACACACCATTGTCTTTCCACTTCCCATGGACTTGATCACTCCGTTATTGGATTTGATGAAAAAGCCTCCCGTTTCAAACGGATAAATGTAGGGTGGGTAAGCGGGCACCATGATTTTGTTCATTCCTATACCCTACCGCCCGCTTGCCCACCATCAAATTCAAACATTCAACATTATGAAAACTCAATCAATAGCAAAGAAGCAAAATAAATTTTGCACTCCAAGTCGCACCGAAGCAAAATAAATTTTGCACTCCAAGTCGCACCGAAGCAAAATAAATTTTGCACTCCAAGCACACCGAAGCAAAATTGATAATGACCTTTTTTTGGGAATGCGCCCAATGTAGCCCACCATCAAATTCAAACATTCAAAATGATGACAACACAGGCTAAACCCTTTCTCAAATGGGCTGGCGGAAAATCCCAACTGATTGAACAATTCAGAAAGCACTACCCCACAGAATTAAAATCAGGCTTGATCAAAAATTACTATGAACCCTTTTTAGGAGGAGGCGCAGTTTTCTTTGATATTATCAATCACTACCCCGTTGAAAAATTTTATTTATCTGATATTAACAAAGAATTAATACTGGTTTACAAAGTGGTTCAAAAAAAGGTTGATAAACTGCTGAAATTATTAGAAAACCACCAAAAGGCATACCTTCAATTAGATGAAATGGACAGAAAAGCCTATTTCTATGACATCCGAAATGAATACAATCAAAATCGTTCGCATTTCAATGACAACAATCGGTTATCAGAAAAGGCAATCTGTCGAGTAGCTCAAATGATTTTTTTAAATAAAACCTGCTTTAATGGCTTATTCAGGTTGAATAAATCTGGCGCATTTAATGTGCCTTTTGGCGACTATAAAAATCCCAAAATTGTGGATGACTCTAATTTAAATCAAGTTTCAAAGCGATTAGAACAGGTGAATTTAAAAATAGCCGATTTTACTCAATTAGAACATACTGTCACCGCCGCCAAAAAGAGTTTTATTTATTTCGATCCGCCTTATCGCCCCCTAAGTCAAACCGCTGGTTTTACGGCTTACAGTCAAAACAGTTTCAATGACAAGACACAAATCCAGTTAGCGCAGACTTTTAAATTCTTAAATGCTAAAGGGGTTAAACTCATGCTCAGCAACTCTAATCCAAAAAATGTGGATAAACAGGATAATTTTTTTGAAACGCAATACGCCGATTTTCTTATGCAAACGGTTTCAGCACATCGAATGATAAACAGTGTCGGTACTAAAAGAGGCAAAATCACTGAACTCTTAATCACGAATTACTGATCAATGATCAATTGATCAATGATCAATTATAGCGTTTCCCGATTGAATGAAATACAAATTTCTATTTTTATTACAAATTTATTGCGTAGGTAATTGGAGTGCAAAATTTATTTTGCGTAGGTATTGGAGTGCAAAATTTATTTTGCGTAGGTTAATGATTTGTACTTCATTCAATCGGGAAACGCTATATCTATAACCCGTATTTTTTAAACGAAAGGTAAGCACCATGCAGAAAAAACAGGGCAAAAGACATGAATTTCTTATGCTGTCTTGGATAATCTTGTTCTCTTTTATTTCTATCTTGGGACAAGCTGAATTTTTGTTTGCGTCTCCACAGGAGAACTCTGTGGTAGAAAGCGAGGCGAAAAATGACTCTCAATCATCCACAACACCAGAAAACAAACCACTGACAGCATCGAAGCCTGACACGACATTATCTATTTTTTTGATTATTGGTATTTTCATCAACATTATTATGCTATTAGTCTTTATTTTCTGGGCTGTGGCAGAGTGGCGAAAAACCAGTCAGTAATAACCTGTCAGGTGTCGTTTAACTCAACATCAAGTCCTAAGTCGTTTGACTTGGGGCTTTTTTTATGGGTAGTTTCTCCAAACCAATGGAGGTGTTCAAACAATGGGAATTGGGTAATTGAGAATTTTGAATTGGGAAATTAGCCACGGAATGACACAGAAAGCACGGAATATTTCCGTGTTTTTCCGTGTTTTTCCGTGGCAAAATCTACCGTGTTTTTGTTGCCCACCAAAAGTTTAAGGTTTAATAATTAAGTGAATGGCTTGAAGGAGCAATAACGGATGACTCATAAAATTTTAATTGTTGATGATGAGCCAGTCAGTTTAGAATTACAGCGTAGTTATTTGCACGATGCCGGCTTTAAAGTGGAAGTAGCTGAAAATGGGGAAGCTGCCCTCAAACGGGTTAACCATATCAAACCGGATATCATTCTGTTGGATATAATGATGCTGGGAATAGATGGATTTGAAACCTGCTGTCGCTTGAAAAAGAATGAAGTGACGAAAGATACGCCCATTATTTTTATAACGGCTAAAACGGATTCCCTTGATAAAGTTAAAGGCCTTGAAATCGGTGCTGTTGATTACATTATTAAGCCATTTCAACATGAGGAGCTAATTGCTCGTGTCAATAAACATTTGACTATCAGCAATTTGCGAAAACAACTAGAAGCAAAAAACGCTCTATTGCAAGATTATGTTTACCGTCTGGAAAGTATAGCGGCTCTGGAAAAAGCCATCAGTGAAACACAGGATATAGCTCAAATGATGGGTTGTGCCATGAAAGTTACATTATCAGTGTTCAAGTGTGATCGGGCTTGGCTCCTATATCCCTGTGAACCGAATGCACCCCGTTTTCGCGTGCCAATAGAGGTTACCACACCAGAATACCCCAGCATTAAAGATACAGAGATTCCGATGGTGCCGGAGATATCAGAAGCGATCAGAGAGACTTTGTCAGCAACGGATCCGATTGCCTTCGGGCCTGAGTATGAACACAAAGTACCTTCAATAATTGCCAAACCGTTTTCGGTTCAATCCCATCTATCTTTAGCCATCCACCCAAAAATTGGCAAACCGTGGCTATTTGGATTGCATCAATGTTCTTATGCTAGGGTATGGACGGAAAACGAACTCAAACTTTTCAGTGAATTCGGACAGCAAATTGCTGTGAGCTTGGGGCTTTCCATTTATTTTGAAGAATTTCAGAAGAGTGAAAAACGTTTATCCCGTGAACATTATCATGATTTTATAGGTACTTCTATGCCAATGCAAACCGTTTATCAGATGATTGATAAGGTGGCGGCCAGTAAAGCACCCATTTTGATTACTGGCGAAACGGGTACCGGTAAAGAGTTGTGTGCGGAGGCTATCCACAAAGAAAGTAAACGAGCGGATAAGCCTTTTGTGGTGTGTAATTGTGCGGCTATTCCAGAAAATTTGCAGGAATCCCATTTATTTGGTCATATTAAAGGGGCTTTTAGTGGAGCGATTAAAGATCAAAAAGGGCTGGTATCTCAAGCGGATGGGGGTACTTTATTCTTAGATGAAATTGGAGAACTACCACTTTTAATGCAAAGTACCTTATTGCGTTTTATGCAAACCAAAACTTTTTCAAAAGTGGGTAACCATCAATTAGAAAAGGTGGATGTTCGTTTCATTTGCGCGACTAATCGGAATTTGTTAGCAGAGATTGAAGCAGGGCGATTTAGGGAAGACCTTTATCATCGTCTTAACGTTATTGAAATAGAATTACCGGCTTTACGTGAACGTGGGCAAGATATTTTACGGCTGGCGAAATTTTTTCTGCATAAGTTTGCTAAAGAAGAGCAGACAGATATTCAGGGCTTTAATGCTGAAGCTGAAAAAAAGTTATTGAGTTATGAGTGGTCCGGTAATGTACGGCAATTGCAGAATACCATTCAGAATGTGGTGCTATTAAATGGGGGTAAAGTGATTACCGCCGAAATGTTGGCTGCTAAAAACGGTAACAAAGTTGACAACAACCCCCCCCTCTAAACGTAACGAATTGAATTATAAGGAGAATTTATCATTTTCCTACATTGCACGATTCTCGGATAATATTATTCGCCCTTTTGAAGAAATTGAAAAAGAGGCGATTCTTAAAACCATTGAATATTGCGATGGTAATGTCTGCAAAGCAGCGAGCTTTTTAAAAATCAGTCACGGAACACTTTATAACAAATTAAAACGCTGGAAAAATGAGCATAAGTAAATTGACTCAGTTCCCATGCCTTTTCTAAATTTTCTAAAAATTATTATAAATTTTAGAATTATTCTAAATTTTAGAATGACGACGGCAAATCAGAAATAGCATAAAAGACAATAACTTAGATAAAAAAAGTGATTGGCATTCATTTTGCTAATCAGTATGGCAAGCAATTATTTTATGTTTTTGATTGCTTATTAAATTGTAATTGCTTTTGGTGATTATTCTATTGGTTTGAGTTCAAGTAGAATTCTTGGGGTGCAACTGTGAATAACTATGCGCTAATCCCCATAGCCAAAGTTTGATTGCACAAAAGCTATTACAAATTAGTAGTAGCAAGGGTAGGGTGGATAGAGGAACGAACCCCATCATTTTGTATGGTTAAAGAAAGAGGTGGGTTTAGCTTCGCGTAACGAAGTATCGCGGTTGCTCTGCCCTGCCTACGCTTGCTATTAAAAAATCGCAGCCAAGTCGGCTGCATGATTCACACTGTATAATTACACTTGACTGATGAATGTCATAGTGTGTTTCGAGGGTAGGCGCGATGTCACAGAGAGCGCGACAGAGCCACAAGAATCGTTCGTTATCGAAAACATTCGATGAAATTTTTTGGCTTATGCCTTTCGTGATAAATGTGGTCTGTCCCCTATTTACAGTGATTACCAACAAAAGGAAAAAGAAAGAATGCGTAGTACGAACATGCGAAAAGTAGTAGTAGGTTTGTGTGGACCTATATGTGTAGGTGGAATGTTAATGGGAGTGTCAACCGCTGCCGTAGCAGATCATCATGCTTATGATGGCAAGATCGAGCTTCAGGAGAAGGCAGCGCCAGAACAAACCTGTGTGCTAAGGATTTTGGATTTACGTTCGATAGCGGACGCAGGCGAAATAGACAATGTCACATATCTGTCCATGAATTGGTGTGAAGGCAACGTGAAGTGTTCAGAATTCAAGAAGCAGCCGCGGTTTACGTTAGACGCAGCCGCCCCCAAGGAATGTCAACAGGGAAACAAGGGTTACTTCGTGTGTGAATTTAATGCACCCACAGACATAACGCTCGAATACGAGCAGAGGGGCCAAAAAATAACAATGGATAGCAAATTCACCAACAGTGACTTGAAAATCGGCTACGGGAAAGCGAGACAACAAGCGCAGCTGAGCCAGTCATCATTAATAATAACCGTCAAAACCAACGATGACTGTCCGAGCAACTAGCAAGCGTAGCATGGGTGAAATGTAGCGAGCGTAGCATGGGTTAAATGTAGGGTGGGTAGAAGCTTCGCTGCAACCCCCCATTCCCTTAAAAGGAAACCCACGCACTTGCAAAAAATTATCAAGGCTGTCGTCAGTAATCATTGCTGACTTCAGCCTTTTTTTATGACGAAAATTAATCTGATTCTAACGGATTTTGGGGAGCTTAACTTAATGGCATAGGTTGTTGAAAATTGATTTAAATCAAGGCAATGTACAATATCATTAATTTATTGTACGGCACCATCGTATTTCTCGTTAAGGGGTTCGCAATGATAAAGGAAGATATTAAGGAAGATATTCCTGTTTATTATTTTAGCAAAATTAAAGACTATGAGTTAAGAAAATTAGTTAATATAAAACAAAAGTTTTCAAATAATATTTTTGATAATTGGTTTAATAACCCAATTATTACAGAGAGTGAGATTCAATTTTTAACAGAACTTCTAAACAAAGAATTTAATTTTATTAGAATTTACAAGGAAGAAGACTTAAAGGTCAAATTTATTGCGCCTATTTTAAATCAAATTGATTTTAGAGATATCAATAAAGAAATAAGAGATTTTTATGACGAAAAAATAACCTATCAAACCAATGAATTTATCTTCACAGGCACAACTGATTTTTTAATTTCAAAAGGTTTGGAATATTCAGAAAAACCCTATTTCTTTATTCAAGAATTTAAAAAAGGCAAAGAAAGCAGTTATCCAGAATCCCAGCTTTTAGCTGAACTGATAGCCGGCGTTGAATTAAATAATTTCAAGACAATAAAAGGTGCTTATATTGTTGGGGCTATTTGGAATTTTGTGATATTAGAAAAATTAGCCGAAGATAAATATCAGTTTTTTATCTCTATAAACTTTGACAGCACAAAGATTGAAGAACTAAAAGGAATTTATAAAAATTTACTTTTCATCAAAGATGAGATATTTAAAATGTTGTAGTGGTCAACAGAATTTCACGCAAATGTTAAACAGAAAATGAGGGTTTGAACAAATCTTGATAGAACGCTGATTGCACTGATTGTCATGATCTACGCTGATTTTGATTTTAGCTTCTCTTGATTAATTATGTTCAACATCTTAACGAACCACTACAAGATATTTGGCCCACCATTCCCCTAAGGAAAGCCACGCACTTGCAAAAAATTATCAAAGCTGTCGTCAGTAATCATTGCTGACTTCAGCTTTTTTTTTGACAAAATTAAGTGATTTCCAAATACACTGCTAAATTTATTTTGCGTTTGACTCTTTTCGTTCCAAATTTATTTTGCTTCTTTGCTCTTGATTGAGATTAATAATGACCCTTTTTTTGAGAATGCGCCCGTGATAAACTTTTAAAATGAGTTTAGGGAATTGTAGGGCTCCATATTGTGTTTTTGTTGCCCACCAAAAAGTTTGAAAATTTTTTGGCGGCGGCATGCCGACTCTAAAGTTTAATGCTATACCTCATTCCGTCATAAACTTGTTAATTATAGAGAGGTTAAATAATGTCTTATAGTGATTTTAAAACTCTAGATCAAGTCAATAAGGATTTAGGAATAGTTATAAAAGCTGAAAATGAGTTATATATTAATGTTGAACCTGTTGAAGTGACTCAATGGTTTATTGATACGATGAAGATGGCTTATACTAGGGCCATTAGAATCAACACAGAAAGCGCAAGACAGGCTTTGATAGTCGATCTGATGTTGATAGAGTTAAACCAGCATGTTAGTATCAGTTTTTTCTTGGAAAATAGTTTTAATGTTGATAGTAGCAAAGGCTTAACGGGTAATCCTGATGGCATAATAAGTCATAGTGATAACCAACTCTATATCACATCACCAGTTGTTGTATTGGTTGAAGCTAAAAAATCCGACTTAGGGAGTGGATTGGCTCAGTGTCTCGCGGAAATGGAAGCGGCTAGACTCTTCAATGAAAAGGAAGGTAATAACATTCCAACTGTATATGGTGTCGTGACTGATGGAGCGTTATGGCAATTTTTGTCACTAAAGGATAACATCGCGACTATAGATAGTTATTTATATCATTTCGGTAATGGTAGCCAAATAGTGGGGATACTTAAATCTTTTTTTGATGTGTAGCGAGCGTATAAAGTGACTCGCGCCTGCAACTCAAAGCCAGCGAAACAGTAGGGTGGGCAACGTTGTTGCTCACCACTGACAGGTGTCGAAATAATGGTTTTGTTCTAACAGGTTCATCGTTCTTTCATCAATCCCGAATAACGGATAATATCCGTGAAACTTCCTCAAGAGGTATGCCGGAAGCCAACTCCTTGACTCTGACAACGCATTGTGGCTTATGAAGTTCAGACTTTTCAAACCAATCTTTCACACCGACTTTTATCGCCGCGATGGCATCGGCTTTTTCGGATTCTTTGTCATGACTCAAAATGATCATCTCAGCGTTGTTGCCGGCTTTATGCGCCTCTTTGATCATTTCAATACCATCCATTTTAGGCATTTTTAGATCAACGAGTGCGACATCAAATTCTTTGTCATGGCGCAGTTTTTCAAGCCCTTCGATCCCGTCTTGAGCCAATTCTACTATAAATCCTTGTTTTTCAAAGTAATCTCCATATTCTGAGAGAATACTTTGATCATCATCTGCAATCAAAAGTTTGTATTTGCGTTCCATAAATTATTCTCCAGAGTTGTGAAATTCATATTTTGTGCCTTTCCATACCCAGGTTAAATTATACTGATGAACACCATTTTATGATTATAGCCTGATTCACGCTGATTTTTAATCAGCGTAAATCAGTCCAATCATGACAATCAGCGTTCTATCATCATGAATCACGGCCTCGATACCGTTTGCCACACGAGGCGATCAAATCCCACCGCGACTACTACACTGATGAGTTGTCATTTTAAGCTGTCACCATACTTTGATTCCAAAGCCTTTTGATAATCAAGCAATTGCTCTTCAGTTTCCGCCAATTTTCAATGTGTTACTCTGTGCTATTCTGTAAGTATTGTGTTGAACAGTAGAATAGTTGATAGAACGCTGATTATCATGATTGAACTGATTTACGCTGATTTTTTATTTAATCAGTGTCAATCATGATCATCAGCGTCATCAGCGTTCTATCATTATCCACATTGCACCACAGTCTTTTATTATAAACAAGCCTTATTGTCATAATAGCAAAATACTTATGAAAAACGAAAAAATGATGATCTTTGTTCGTCAATTGATCGCTGAAAAGCATTATTGGATTGAGCAATTATCTCAAAATATCCACTCTTCAAATCTGTTTTTGGATTATCGCCGCCCTAAAATCTTATTTTTCATAAGGTTGTATTGTCTGTAAATAAGGAATGACTTGATAATGTTTCTGGTTAAACGTGTATAGTGGTACACCTAGCTCAACAGCCGTTTGACCAATTAGGACATCAATTAGCCCAATATTATGACTCAAATGATACTGTGTAAAAATATTGAGCGCTTGATGACAATGATCTGGGGAAGGCCATACAATTTCATAAGTGATCAATTCACTTTGCAGTTTTTCTTGCGCCACTTTGTTTTGACAACCTTGAATCAACTCCATGATAACGAACCCAGATAGAACCATATCTTCATCATTGTCAATGCTATCAAACCAGTCAATAGCGGGTGGAAATTGACGCAAAAAGTCGATGACAACATCACTATCCAGAAAAATCATAATTTGATATGTCCTCGTTGTTGAGCCTGTTCCCGAAGTTGACGAGCATAAACGGCACTATCACCGATATCATCACGATCTTTCCACAGGCCAATCAATCCAGATTGACGAAATTGACCCACTGTCAAGCGGGCTTTTTTGATTTTGGTGACCGGCTGAGACAATATAATTACTTCAACTTGTTGTCCTAGCTGAAATGGCAGATCGGTCATTAGAATTTCACCTTGTTTATCAACGATTTGGTGAACTCGAATCGCTTCCATTATGTTTACTCCCTCATCTTGTCGGTTTATAAAAACTATGACTATATGCTATCCCTTCCTTTTTTGAGATAGTATTTGTTGTCATTTGTGTTACTCTGTAAATGTTGTGTTGAACAGTGCAATAGTTGATATAGATTGTCAGATAATTACGCCAAAAAGGGCAACCACAATTTATTTTTATGAAAATCTATAGAACGCTGATTAGACTGATTGAACTGACTGGCGCTGATTTTTTTAATCAGTGTAAATCATGAGCAGAAGCCGAATCAGCGTTCTATCATTATCCACATTGCACCACAGTCTTTTATTATAAACAAGCCTTATTGTCATAATAGCAAAATACTTATGAAAAACGAAAAAATGATGATCTTTGTCAATTGATCGTTGAAAAGAAATAGCGGCTCATGTTAACGATTCAAATGCTTTCACGATACACCAAAACTTTTTCAATTGATTTATCGTGACTAGATTTATTATTATTAAGATAGTCAACAATATTTAGGAAAATATATCGTGGAAGCGCGTCATGAACACCCAATTTTATCCTCTCCGATTCAACAGATTGCTAGAGATCACGCTTTACCCTTATCTTTTGCACAAGAGCGTTTATGGTTTTTACATCAGTTGGAAGCTGATAATCCCTTTTATACTCTTTCAATCAGCTTAGAATTAAAGGGTGCGCTAAATGAAAAAGCATTGGAAAACAGTTTTCAAGAAATTGTGCGACGGCATGAAAGTTTACGCACGACTTTTATGAATGAAAAGGTTTCGATTGTCAATGAGACTTTTGATGCTTTTTCAATGCCTGTTGTGAATGTGCCGCATGTAGAAGGCCAAGATAAGGTGATCAAACAATTGGCTTCTGAGGAAGCGCAACGGCCTTTTAATCTGGCAAAAGGGCCTTTATTCAGGACAAGCTTATTAAAAGTCAATCCCGAAACGCATATTTTGTTGTTGACAATGCACAAGATTGTTGCAGATGGCGGGTCATTAGGAATTATGGTTAAAGAATTACCGCCTTTGTATGAGGCCTTTTTAAATCAGGCCCCTTCTCCGTTGCCTGAATTAGCGATTCAATATGCTGATTTTGCGGCTTGGCAGCGTGAATGGTTTTCTGGTGAGGTGTTGGCAACACAGCTCAATTATTGGAAACAACAGTTGGTTGATGCGCCACAAGTGCTGCATTTACCGACCGATCGGCCGCGCCCAGCGGAACAACGTTTTCGGGGGAGTAGTGAGCAATTTGAAATCAATTCAGAACTGACGCAGGCTTTGAAAGTCTTGAGTCAACGTCATGATGCCACTTTGTTTATGACTTTACTCGGGGCTTTCGCGACTTTACTTTATCGCTATAGCGATCAAGCGGATATGGTGATCGGTTCCCCGATTGCTAATCGTAACCGACTTGAGATTGAAGATTTAATCGGTTTTTTTGTGAATACTTTAGCCTTACGCATTGATTTTGCTCAAGAGCCTAGCTTTCTTGAATTACAAGAACAAGTGCGGCAAGTGGCTTTGGATGCTTATGCTCATCAAGATTTGCCGTTTGAAAAATGGGTTGATGAATTACAAATCGAACGTGATTTGAGAAATTATGTGAAATTGAAGGCGTGTTATCTCAACATCCTGCCGTCAAAGAAACCCTTGTTATAGATAGAGTCAACCCAGAGGGTGAAAAACAACTCGTTGCTTATTTGGTTGCCAATTTGCAAGATGACGCATTGCAAGCTTTGCACGCTAAGCAAGTTTCTTTGTGGCAAGCTTTGCATGATAAAAGCTATCAGGATTCACCTAGCCATGCTGATCCGACGTTTAATATTATTGGTTGGGATAGCGCTTATACTGGTTTGCCCCTCCCCGATGACGAAATGCAGGAATGTGTTGAGACAACCGTCGATAAGATTTTGTCTCTCAACCCCCAACATGTTTTAGAAATCGGTTGTGGTACAGGGCTACTGATGTATCGTATTGTTTCGCATTGCGTTGATTATGTCGGTACTGAGTTATCCGAAATCGCCTTGCAACAATTGGAAGACTCAAAGCGTTTTCTCAAAATCAAAGGCTTGGAACACACGACTTTATTGACTAAGCCGGCGGATGATTTTGACGGTTTTGAAGCGCAAGCTTTTGATACTCTGATCATCAATTCAGTGGTGCAGTATTTTCCCAGTATTGATTATTTCTTAACGGTTTTGAAAGGCGCATTGACTGTCGTGAAACCGGGTGGCACGATTTTTATCGGCGATGTGCGTAGTTTACCGCTTTTAAAAGCTTACCATGCCTCAGTACAAGTTTATAAAGCGGTTGATTTTGTCACACGCGCCAAATTAGCCGCACGTATTCACGAGCGTGAGCTGCAAGAACAAGAATTAATCATTGCTCCTGTTTTCTTTGTCGCGCTGAAACACGCTTTTCCACAAATCAGTCGGGTTAAAATTGAACCGAAACGGGGTTTGATTCGTAATGAAATGACTCGTTTTCGGTATGATGTTATTTTTTGCACTCCAAGAGGGCCGCAAAATAAATTTTGCACTCCAAGAGGGCCGCAAAATAAATTTTGCACTCCAAGAGGGCCGCAAAATAAATTTTGCACTCCAAGAGGGCCGCAAAATAAATTTTTCACTCAAATTTGGAACAATAATGATTTGTACTTCATTCAATCGGGAAACGCTATAATAAGCGAACAAGGCTTTGAAATCAGTAACTTACGTCTATTTCTTGAAGACAGATTACATGATTACATGATACCTACGGCCTTCATCAGGCTAGAGCGTTTTCCATTAACGCCAAGTGGCAAAGTTGATTTGCGTGCCTTACCCAAGCCCGATCAAACCCGGCCCCTTCTGGAAACCGGCTATATTGCGCCACAAAACGAACTCGAACAAAGTCTCGCGTTGATTTGGCAAAACGCATTAGGGTTGAAACAAATCGGCATTGAAGACAATCTATTTATTTGATTTAGGGGCCCATTCTCTGCTGATCATTCAAGTGCGCGATCAATTGCAAACACAATTCAAACAAAGCATCCCAATCGTGCAATTATTTAAATATCCGACGATCAGTGCCTTAGCCGGTTATTTAAATCAATCCGTTGACGGGGAAATCAATTCGGGCAGTATTCAAGAACGGGTTCAGAAACGGAAAAGGGCAAAACAGCGGAAGAGAGTTGGGAATCAGAAAGGGTAGGGGAATGGTGGGGTGTGTTTGTTCAGGTATTTTTGTTACTTTTTTTCACCCAAGATTTGTAGGGTGGGATCGCTTAGCGACAATGAACTCAATAATAAACCCTTATGTCACCGCCCGCTTGCCCACCATCTCTCCAGAAGGAATAAAAATAGAGTGAAAAATAAACCAAGAAATGTATTTAGATTTAATATTTTAAGGGAATGGTGGGCAACCACGTTACCCACCCTACAAAAGATTAGGATTTCGTGAGAGACGCGAAGCATCGCGTCTCTACAGTTAATGGGCTACATTGCCCTGAGTACTTCTGAAGGCCTTTTCGCCTGATGGACGATCACCAATGTTTCAATGGGCGACATTGCCCGATAGTTATAAAAAGATTTAAAGAAAAAAAATAAACGCAAAAGACGCAAAAGACGCAAAAGACGCAAAAGACGCAAAAGACGCAAGTCTGTCAAAAAGAAATCGAAGCATCTCTTGCGCCTCTTGCGCCTCTTGCGTTATAAAAAGATTTAAAACTTTGCGTCTCTTGCGCCTCTTGCGTCTCTTGCGTTAAAAAATAAATGCAAAAGTACCCGACAACCTGCCAACCACTTAGTACAGCCAGGGGATTAAACTTCTTTCTGAGGGGAGTATTTCTATTCCTAGGGCTGCTCTACTCGATCTGAACTCACAGCATGGTAGTTTTTCGTTATGAACTAACGCCAACCAAGCAGTCTCCGATTTCAACTTTACCACCTATCCGTTTTCAAATCCGATGCCTAAAACACATACAAAACAAAGAGTGCTTAATCTAAAAAAGGGTTCCAGTAGCATAAGCAATCGTTGTTTGTCATTCATTTCTATTCTATTCCCACACAACATTTCATGTTACACACCATTAGACGTGTAATGTTTAGCCAACCCATTTATCCTAGCGCCGAATTTCGATTTCGGTATTTTCGATTTTTGGCCTTTTCGACAAAAAGGCTAATACAAAAATCAGAAATCAGCCGCCTAAAACGCTATCACTGTATCGCATTTAACAAAAGTGTCAGATCGATTTAATCCCAATGCAACGTTTAAGGACTCACTCTACTTGACTGCTTTAAATAATAATACGCGCTCATTTCTGTTTGGAGGGCAAACCGTATGCAAGAAGAAATTTATACCGTGATTGCTGCTATCAAAAACTTTATCGCCAACAATGAGCCCCATCAGGCGGCCCCCATCATGGCACAAGTGACTTTTAAAAATGAGATTAAGCAATATTCGGCAAGCACTGCTCCCCTTTTACACAAAGCGCTTGAACAGTTGAAAGCCTCAAACCGAGGCCCGTATCCAGAAACTACGGCAAGGGCCTTGGATATCGCGACTCAGTATCTTGAAGATAATGGTGTGATTTTAATTATGAATTGCGAAACGTCTTGAAGACAATGGTGTGATTTTAATTATGAAACGATGTCATTGCGAAACGTCGTTACCGAATTCATTGTGAAGCTAAAGGATGATTTGCTAATTGCATAAGTCAATCCAAAAGTCACTGTCACTGATAGTGTTGGTAATTGGACAGGTTTAGTTGAAGGCGATTACCCAATAAGCGTTATTAAAATAGGGTATCAAGGGTTTAATTGAATGGTTACGCGGCAAGCGCGTTCGTTTGAATGCTTTGTTGACGGGGGATTGTACGGATAAAAGTGCTTGGAATGGATTACCAGAAGCACTTTAAAGCAAAATGACTGAGGTTGTTTAGGAAAGCCAAACATGACAGGTTTTCAAAATCGGTCAGATTTGATTTAGTTAAATGGATTTAACATCTAAATGTACTCTATTTGGTACTTACCTTGTGATGCTTGTTGGTAGTATCATGCTCGCTCGCTCAAGAATGAAGTCAGTCACAGGTGTCATGATCATTATTGACAATGCGACAGCATTTAAGAATCAATCAAAAAATCAGTCACTTACGAGATTAAGTGATTGAGCGATGGTCTGTTCATTTTTCATTCTGTGAGATTATAGTTGTGATTTTCTGCTTAAATACCATGAGGCTGGCTTAGTTTTCGATTTTCAGTATGTTATTAATTAATTGTTTGCGGCACTCTACGATGTAAAGTGACGTTGCCCAAATGCGCGGGGCGGAGACTGGCATCACCGCCACCGCGATCTTATTAGGTGAACTTATCAAACAAATTTGAAATGAGAACCAATCAATACAACATGATTTATTAATAGACAAATTTATTAACAGATAAAAATGAAAAACAAAAAAATCAGTGATTTTAACGAAACCGTTAACTTTACCAATTAATACTGCATTGAATGTTGATTGGCAAGTGAAAATTTAACAGAAGCGTTAAATACTATTTTATATCAAATGCAACACTTGAGTGCTTAACTTGTGATTACCATTAGTAGTATTATGTTCGCTTTTGTAGCCCCAATACCATTAAATATAAGGGCATACACACAGGTATGCCCCTACAAAACATATAGAAATGAAGGGACTGTAGGGGCGAACCTGCGTGTTCGCCCAAGGTTGATGCCCCAATTTTTATCACCGAATCCTGAGTTAACGTGAAGGTTGTCCCCAGCCCACGTCTCCTTTTACAGGGAGAAAATTTATACCATCATTTGTTAACAAGCAAGGGTAGTGAGGTTACAACGGACGTTGTCCTGCTATCTAATTTGTGAACAAATGTGATCACGGCTTAGTTCACGATTCAACCAAGCTGGTTGCTTTTGGAAGTATTTCCAAAAATAGAGCCGTCTTGTCCCCGTGCGTAACTTTCCGGTTAGCCCCCGGTAGTCAACTTGTTAATATGCGAGAACACGAATGCCTTCTCGCTCAATATTTATAGCCGCGTTCAAATCACGATCAATGGAAACCCCACATTCATCACAATGATATGTGCGTTCAGAGAGTTTCAATTCTTCTTTTTTGTGATCGCAATTGGAACATTTTTTGGAAGAAGGAAACCATTTATCAACAGAAACAATAAAATTTCTAAAAAGAGTCGCTTTGTACTCAATTTGCCGTTTCAATTCATAAAAACCCATATCACTTATTGCCTTTGCAAGCTTGTGATTCTTTAACATTCCTTTGACATTCAAATCCTCAAGGCAAACTATCTTGAAACCTTGGCAAAGATGATGGGTTAGTTTATGCAAACCATCTATACGAATACAACGGATACGGTAATGAAGCCGTGCTATCTTCATTTTTTGCCGAATATATCGTTTTGAACCAAAGGTACATTTAGCTAAATGTCGTTGTAATCGTGCTTCACTCCGGCTAAGTGTCTTTAAAGGCTTCCCGCCTGAAGCTGTTTCACCATTTGACAAGGTGGCCAAATGTTTAACGCCCAAATCAACACCAACAACCAAAGCTTGGTTCTCGCTCTTTTTGAGTGGTGCTGTATCCATTTGAACACTAATACTTATAAACCATTTATCTGCCGCACGGGAGACAGTAGCGGAGAGAATCTTTCCAGAAAATCTGAGCGATTCGGTTAATTTTACCCAACCTAACTTAGGAATCCTGATCTTGCTTCCAGAAAGTTTAAATTGGTCGTTTGAAAGGTAGAAGGAATCGTGTGTACCTTTCTTTTTAAAACATGGGTATCTACCAAGATGTCTAAAAAAACGCTTAAAAGCTGTACCTAAATCACTAAATGCTTGTTCAGCGGCACATTTTGTAACGTTAAATACCCAAGGAAAGTCAACCGGTTTAAGCGCATTAAAAACAGTTCTAACAGTTCTTGCAGTCGGTTTTTTTCCGGCATTATATTGTTTTTTCCATTCTTCTAAACCCCAGTTATAAGCAAAACGAGATGTTCCACAAGCTTGGCGGAAATACTGTTCCTGTTTATAAGTTGGATTTTTTATCTGTATTTTGTGACTTAATACAAGCATAATTCTGAAGTGTTTTTACTGAACAATCTATTAACCTATAATTTATTTGTGGTTTATATGTACTCATTGTGAGTACATGGTATATGTGAGTATAAAATCAACCCCTATCAGTCAACTCACTGATTTATTTTTTTTGGTCCACAGACATTGAATTGGTTTTATCAAACAAACTGTGTGGCTTTTACAGAGCTGAAAATCAGCACAGTGTGCTGATTTTCAGCACCTATTTTACCAAATATTCTATTTGAGGAACTTGCAAAATGCGAAAAATGGGCCTTAGAACGACGAAATTGGGCTATTTAAAATCCATTTTGTAAGAAATTCATTTCATGACATTCATTCACAATGGCCTAAAATATGCTATCTTTAATTACAATAATGAGATATATAATTTACCTAATGAGGAGACTGCTCATGAAATATAGTAAACCACACGAGTTTGTCACTGAAGCAATAGAAGAATCCAATCTTGCTCAGCAAGTCGATGCTGCAATTATGTCAGAAAATAATAATTTGATTGTCCAAGCTTTGCTTTCTGATGACGCTAAATTAGTCAAGGTAGCACATAAAAGAGTCCATCTGTTTTGTGAGATGAAATCAACGGTTTGTTATGGCTGTAGATAACAAAATGCCCCCACCCTTTGTCAATCCATTTCCAATTACGACATCAAAGGGTGGTTCAAAAACGGACGAGATTAATGTCACTGAATTTTGCATGGAGATCATTACTTATGCCACACGACTCGGTTTTAGCTTTAGCGCGTTGTCAATTTTATCCTCAACCAAGCTGTTATCGCTACAGTTTATTAAAACGCTTGTTTGATGTTGTTATGTCTGGGTTGTTGCTGATTTTCTTCAGTCCCTTATTGCTTATTGTGATGATCTTGATTTATTTAAATTCGCCCGGCCCCATTCTTTTTCCCCAAAAAAGAGTAGGAAAACAGGGCAAATTATTTGTCTTATGGAAGTTTCGTTCTATGTCTATCAATGCGGAACAATGCAAAGCTAACTTATTGAAAAATAATGATATGTCAGAAGGTGTTCTATTTAAAATAAAAAACGATCCGCGTATAACAGCTCTAGGCCGGTTTATTCGCAAATTTTCTATAGATGAACTCCCACAACTTTGGAATGTGTTGCTTGGGGATATGTCTTTAGTGGGCCCACGTCCACCCTTACCTGAGGAAGTTGAACAATATACGTCTTATCAACGTCAGCGTTTAGAAATCACGCCGGGTATCACCTGTATTTGGCAAATTTCAGGTCGTTCCGAAATTCCTTTTCCACAGCAAGTCGAAATGGATTTATACTACATTGCAACGCAGTCCTTTACCGACGATCTTTTGATATTGATTAAAACGGTTCCTGCTGTTTTAACTGGGCGAGGTGCTTATTAATCAATAAGCGAATAACAATGTTAAGGATCGTGAGCAGTCAATAAAATGTTGTATTCCATTTTGCTTCGCAAATAGCAAATCAGATCACTCAAAAATGATTCCATTTTTAATTTAGAATTGATTTGTTATGGAAACGGTCAGTATTGAACCACAGCATGACTACACTCTAATCCTTTATTAGATAATACTATTGTCGTTATGATTATACTTAGCGCAGTAACAAATTGAACTTTTTAATGAGGATGGTGGGCAACAAAAATACGTTACCCACCATTTCACGC
>Ga0164318_10002158_pt1 | contig 18104 bp, 13 predicted proteins | sample GuaBasSedimGuay9_FD_113734 | JGI IMG/M metagenome (GOLD analysis project Ga0164318, IMG submission 113734) | Subseafloor sediment microbial communities from Guaymas Basin, Gulf of California, Mexico - Guay9, Core 4571-4, 0-3 cm | ecosystem: Environmental > Aquatic > Marine > Hydrothermal vents... | reverse complement strand
TGAGCAGTATGGCCTTGGCCGATTTATCAAAGGAAAGCCGTCTTCCGAGGATATCCAGGCTGCCGGGAAAGGCCTTGAACGTATAGAAAATATCATCGATTCAAGAGACTACCATGTGGTTATTCTTGAAGAAGCCAATGTGGCCGTAACGTGCGGGCTTTTTTCAGTAGAAAATCTTCTTAAAATTATTGACAAAAAACCGGATGATGTCGAAATTGTCATTACTGGCAGAAACGCAAGGCCTGAAATCATTGATCGGGCGGATCTGGTCACGGAAATGAAGGAGATCAAACATTATTATCACAAAGGAGTCAAAGCCAGAGTTGGAATCGAGAAATAAAAAAAAAGCCCCTTGCCTTGCGGTATTTGGAACCGGTTCCGATGTGGGGAAAAGTATTGTTGCCACGGCGATATGCCGATTTTTTGTAAACAAGGGGATAAGGGTTGCACCCTTTAAGGCACAGAATATGTCGAATAATTCCGGCATCACTCCGGAAGGTCTGGAAATGGGGCGGGCGCAGATTGTTCAGGCTGAAGCAGCAAGAATACCCCCACATGTGGATATGAACCCCCTCCTTTTAAAACCCACCAGTGATGTGGGCTCACAGGTCGTGTTTTTCGGAAAAGCGGTGGGGAACAGCACGGCAGTGGGTTACCATGAAGCAAAGGAGCAATTTTTTGCACGAACCTGCGAGGCCCTGGATCGATTAAGAGATAAATACGAGCTTATTGTGATGGAAGGCGCTGGTTCCTGTGCTGAAGTCAACCTTATGCCCCATGACATCGTGAATTTCAGAATGGCAGAACATGCAGGCGCATCTGTTGTTCTAGTGGCGGATATCCACAAAGGGGGCGTATTTGCACAGATTGTCGGAACCCTGGAATGTCTTCCGGAGTCACGGCAAAATCAGATATCCGGATTTATCATAAACCGCTTCAGGGGAGATATTCATCTGTTTAAAGAAGGGATAGCCTGGATAGAACAAAAGACAAAAAAAAAGGTGTTTGGTGTGCTTCCCTGGTATCATCATATAACCATAGAAGCAGAAGATTCCGTTGTCATTGAAAATCCCGCCAGGGTCTCAGATAATGACCTCAACACACCGGCAATAGCGGTCATACGCGTCCCCCATATCTCAAACTTTACTGATTTTGATCCTCTTTCCGCTATTGACGGCATGAATATCTATTTTATTGAAAAACCACAGGAACTTAATCTGTTCAAGGCTGTTATCCTTCCTGGGTCCAAGAATACATGCTTTGACCTTAATTGGCTTAAAAAAACGGGATGGGCGGACAAACTTGTATCATATGCAAATAAAGGGGGATACATACTGGGCATTTGCGGGGGGTATCAGATGTTGGGAAAATATGTTCACGATCCGGAGGGGATAGAGGGAAGACCCGGCACCATGCAAGGGCTGTCCCTTCTGCCCGTGGAAACCATTTTAAAAGCGCCTAAAACAACCACACTGACTCGGTTTTCCTGGCAAGGCATTTCCGGTGCCGGATATGAAATCCATATGGGACAAACCCTGCGCTTTGCAGGCAAATCCTTGTTCCGGGTCCTTGAGCAAAACGGGATATCCTGCGATAAAGAAGACGGTTGTATCGCGCCTAACGATAGGGTGTTGGGAACCTATATCCATGGTCTGTTCGACACCCCGGATATTACCCGGCGGTGGCTAAACCATATCGGCCTCAGCGGTATGGAACTTACCGAAAGTCACGGACTTGCAGCCAGAGATAAAGAATATGATCTTCTGGCCGAATATTTTGAAAAACATGTGGACACGGAAAAGATTTTTGAATATTTAGGCGGTTAGTAACTGGTACAATAAGTTCTGATGTATCAAATGGTGATATTGAGCCGCCAACTGATAATAAAATGTAAAATGTCTGGAACTCGAATATAAGTGTGCCTAAAGAAAAAACAGGTGGCAATTCTTTAATAGCAACTGTTTAAACGCAACATCATATATTTAAAAGATGAATGATCTTATTTGTTGTTTTTTCTCAAGGCTCACTAACATGCTCAAACAGCCAGACCTTTCACATTTTATCACCCGTTGGCTCCATAATTGATTGAGATGTTACGGCATAACGCTTTAGCTTTTTGAAAATTATTGTTTTGGCAGTATGGTTGCCAAAAGCAATGTCATGCTGGATGTATTCAAGCTGGCCGAGAAAGTGTCCCAATACAATACCACGGTGTTAATTTATGGCGACAGCGGAACCGGGAAAGAGCTGATCGCAAGGGGTATCCATTTTGCAGGGCAAAGAGCAAAAAAGCCTTTGGTTCCCGTTAACTGTGGGCGCATACCTGAAAATTTACTCGAAAGAGAACTTTTTGGTTATAAAAAGGGTGCTTTTACCGGTGCGGACACAGATAGAAAAGGTCTTTTTGAAGAAGCGGACGGCGGAACAATCTTTCTTGACGAGATTGGTGAAATGCCCCTGTCTTTACAGGTTAAACTCCTGCGGGTGTTGCAAGAAAATGAAATCAGAGCGGTGGGTGATTCAAAAATAAAGAAAATAGATGTTCGGGTAATTGCTGCAACTGCCAAACATCTTGAAGACGAGGTCAATTAAGGTCTATTTCGCGAAGATTTGTTTTTCAGACTGAACGTGTTACCGATCAAACTGCTGCTTCTCAGCAGCCGGCCGGAGGATATCCCTCTTTTATGTCAACATTTTATTGACCGGTTCAATATAAGTCTGGAAAAGAGAATAAAAGGGATAACACCTGCTGCCATGTCCCTTCTGCTAAAGCACAGTTGGCCGGGCAATGTCAGGGAACTTGGAAATATGGTTGAAAGGGCTATAGTTCTTGCAGAAGATACGATTCTTTTGCCGGAACACTTTCCTCCTGAACTTGGGGCGGAACCTGATACAGATAAAATGGATGATTTATTCGAAGGATATTCCCTGAAGGCTGCCCAGAAAATTCTGGAAAAAAACTCATTATCCGATCACTTAAGGCAACCGCCGGCAACCGCTCTAAAGCTGCCAAGATGCTCGAAATAAGTCATCCTTCCCTTTTGAGTAAAATAAAAGCTTATGATATTAACCTTTAGGGCCATGCTTGGTTGTTTTGCTCAATTTCTTTGTTGGGCTCAAACATTAATTCGTCAAAGCGTGACGGTTTCGTAAAAAGTCCAACTTCTGCGTTGTGCTGCTCTTATTGAGAAGTTATGCCAAAGTTCGGTGGCGAATAAATTATCGGAATATTAACTTGATATGCCTGCCCCGGTGGCCCCGTAGCTCCGGGAGATGGTACTGTGGTAGGTCCAGCAGATCGTACTGGGGGGGGTTAAATTTTATCGCATGTTCCTTTAGAGCGCAGGCCTACGGGCCGGAGGCTTGATCTTGAGCAAAAATATATCATTTATATGCAGACATTATGGGGTGTAAATCAAGACGGTTGTTTGCTAAGATCGCCATGGCTATTTGGTTTCGGAGCCACGGTTTGTCAATATGTAAGGATAAGCGTTTACCAACTGTCTTAATTTACACCCGACATTATGTAATATTTTGATGTTTGAAATCGATTTGTCTTAACGTACTAAAACGTAAAGCATAATAACAGGAGAATAAAGTTGAAAGACATTGATATGATTCAACACATCCTCAATGATATTTACGGTACAAAGACCGGAAACCTGGCTTTTAATAAAATTCTATCGTTAATCCAGAAATATCCGGATCGGAAAGACCGGAAAAGGGTTTATTTTTCTCAGGAAGATGTGTTTTTGATAACCTATGGCGACACCTTAAATAAAAAGGGGGAGCTTCCCTTAAAGACACTTTATCAATTTGCTGTGAGTCAATTTAAAAATGTGTTTTCAACAATACATATCCTGCCGTTTTTCCCATTTTCTTCAGATGATGGATTTTCGGTTGTCGATTTTTTTGCGGTGAATTCCGAACTTGGTGATTGGAAGGATATTCGCCGATTATGCAGTGAGTTTCAGTTGATGTTTGATCTCGTGCTTAATCACGTTTCAGCAAAAAGCATGTGGTTTCAAAACTATTTAGAAGAGAAAACATACTATAAGGAGTTTGCCATTGAGGTCGATCCTTCAGTCGATCTATCTATGGTGACAAGACCTCGATCCTTACCACTTTTAACCCGATTCAAAAAAACTTCCGATGAGGTTGTGTATGTTTGGACGACGTTCGGTTCCGATCAGGTCGATCTGAATTACAAGAGCTTGCATGTTCTTGAAAAGATGATGGAAGTCCTTCTTTTTTACGTGGAACAAGGGGCAACTTCCATCCGTCTTGATGCGATTGCATATCTTTGGAAGGAAATTGGAACAACATGTATTCATCTGAAACAGACCCATCAGCTGGTTCAACTTTTTCGGAAAATATTGGACGTTGTTGCACCGGACGTCCTGCTGATTACCGAGACCAATGTACCTCATCATGAGAATATGAGTTATTTTGGCGATGGACGAAATGAAGCACAAATGATTTATAATTTCACATTGCCACCGTTGCTTTTTTATTCTTTTGTTCAAGAGGATTCAACGGTACTGTCCGAATGGGCCAAATGTTTACGGACAAATTCTTCCCATAATACATTTTTCAATTTCACGGCTTCACATGATGGAATTGGTGTGCGCCCCCTGGAGGGGATTTTGTCCCGGTCCGAAATTGACAAGCTCATTGATATTGTGAAAAAGAACGGCGGGAGCGTTTCTTATAAGAAAAATCCGGATGGTACCCAAAGTCCTTATGAGTTAAATATAACTTATGTGGATGCGCTGTTAAATCCCGAGAGCAAAATAGATCTTTGGCATATACCGAAGTTTCTGGCTTCCCAAGCCATCCAGTTCGTTTTGCCGGGGGTTCCTGCTTCATATATTCACAGTGTCCTCGGTTCACGGAACTGTATAACGGGTTTACGCCAGACTCAAAGAGCAAGAACCATCAATCGGGAAAAGCTACAGGTTAATGAGGTGTTATCCCAACTAAAAGATCCTGAAACATTTCGCTCCATGATCTTTTATAATTATATTAAAATGATCAAAACCAGAAAAAGGCAATCTGCTTTTCATCCAAATGCGGATTTTGAAATACTGAAAATCGATCCAAAAGCGTTTGTTATCGCAAGATATGCTAAGAATCAAATTATATATGCCGTCACCAATATTTCATCTAAACGGATAGTGATTTCATTATCGGGTACAGGGGCTCCTCTTTGGATGAAAGATCTGATTACCCGCGTGAATTTCTGTACAGATATATTAAAATTGAATCCCTATCAATTTTTGTGGCTCAGCACAGTGGATAGATAAAAGGATTTTATAGAGATTAACTTAAGGTTCGTACCCGAATATTACTAAAGAGCCTTTGATGTAACGGCCGAAATAAATTTTAAAGGTAAAATATTTCTTTGGAGCAATAAAACCCGGCAAAAAAAATGCATGGTTTGCAACGCTTTGCTGAAGTTGCTGAAAATTAAGGGTGCGACAATCTAATCGGAAGCTCATTGACCGTTAATTTTATCCCTAAACTTCCCAGAACATTTAAATGTGACAACTTTTCGTTCCTTTAATATCAGGTCATCACCGGTAGCAGGATTTCGCCCCCTTCGTTTTTTCTTTTGCTTTACACAAAATTTTCCGAACCCTGAGATAAGGACATCTTCACCCTTTTCCAGCGAACTTTTAATAATTTCCAATAGAGCTTCGATTATCTCAACAGATTTTTTCTTTGTGAAGCCAAGTGCGTGTACTCTCGTTACAATATCATTTTTAGTTAATGCCATGGCGCCTCCTTAAGTATGTTTGCTGATTTTATATGTATTAACTTCCTGTTATACTCACGATATCAGTTCTCATTTTGTTTCGGTTCCCTGCTTTTGGCAGGATCGAGGCGTTCGATTTTTTGTAACATCTCAACAAGTTCTGGTGTATCAAATGGTGATATTGAGCTGCCAACTGATAATAAATGTAAAATGTCTGGAACTTGAATATAAGTGAGCCTAAAGAAAAAACAGGTGACAATCCTTTAATAGCAACTGTTTAAACGCAACATCATATATTTAAAAGATGAATGATCTTATTCGTTGTTTTTTCTCAAAGGCTCACTAACATGCTCAAACAGCCAGACCTTTCACATTTTATCACCCGTTGGCTCCATAATTTATTGAGAACTTACGATTTTTTTAAGTATATCATTGACATTTTTCATAATTTCATAATTTCAACTTTCAACTTTTTGCCATCGGGATCATTCATATGGATTTCTCCAAAAAAAAGACCTTAAAACTTATACGACATTTTACATCGGTATTCTAAAACAGATATGTATGTCAAGATGATTGAAAAAATTTTTACATTGTTGTTGGAAGTAATTCTTCAGCTATATTAAAGTGGTTGCCAATATCCCTTCGTAAATCCAATCGATTGCCTTCCGGGTCTTCACGGGGAATTACCCTGATTTTACCATTTTCAAAAGCTGTCAATATTTTCTGGCGAAGACGTTCTGCTGCTTTTGCTCTACTTTCTCCAGATTTAACGGTTGCATTAACATTAAAATATACTACCCGGCTGCCGTCTGATTTAAAGATCCCTTTTTCAGCCGAATATGTCATGGCAGACGGAATAACTTGGATATTTTTTTTCTTCAGATAGCCAAAGTCAATATCGACCAACTCTCCTTTGGTGCAGGACCAAGGATATCCTTTTTGGCCTTGAGGACCGCCGGAACCAGTAACCATGGCGACGCAGATGGAAATTTGATCAAATCTTATTTCCGGGGTTACTTTGTCCAGATTCCCTTCAATGGTGGCTTTAATTAACGCCCCTAGGTTCCTTGTTCTGCGAATAATCGGCTGCCATTCAGGTTCCGGAGGGCGAATATTGATTTCACAGACTCGAATTCTTGTAGGTGCCATATTACCGTCAAAGGATAAAAAGCAGCCAGGATATACCAAGCATGGACGTAGCATATTTTGTTCTTTCAAGGCTTTTATCAGTGGTTTAACAATATCTTTGGCTGCCATTTCCATCAGGCCGGGTGTTTCTAACGGATGAGGTGATATACTGCCCATTCCACCGGTAATCGGATTGTCCTTACTGGCAGGTCCAGGGAAGCGCTCCGGATAATCCATGGAGGTGGGAAGGATTTGAAAATTTTCGTTTTTATCAATCAAAACATTAAATGATATCTCAACTCCTGACATCCTCGACTCGATAAGAAGTGGCCATTTTGACTTTTTGCCTAATAATCGCTTGTAATTTTTACCATAATCTTTGATCAAGGTGTCATATACCTCTTTTATCTCCCATGAATTTAAGATGATACGTGAACCTTTGCCACCTGCACTATAAGGATACTTCAGAACAGCTCCACCATATAAATCTAATAGAATTAGACAAGTCCTCAAAATATCGTCATAATTTCTGGCATCCACGGCATACCACTTATCCGCCACAGGAATATTATATTCATGACAAAGACGTTTACAGGCTATTTTGTCGCCTTCAATAAATGAACTTTTGCGAGTGAATCCTACAATACGATCGATAAGACCGACCTCTTCTAATTCATCAACCAAACCATCAAGCAATAAATCTTCAGGCATTGGAACGACACAATCGATTGAACCATCTTTAAGGGCATCAATAATAGCAGTGGCGTACGCCTTTTTGGAATTATCTGCTGTGGGAATAAATTTCACCGGCCATTGCATTGACATTGCAAATGGAGGCATGGCCGGCATTCCTCTAATTACCACTCCCTGAAAATCGTCCTGATAGTTTTCGCTTGTTGCCGTTGAAGTAACTACGGCACTTAGAAGTGTCCTTGCGTCGGTTCCGGCAAATCCTATTTTATAACTCACAAGCACTCCTTTTATTTTTAGACTTAGACCTTGTTAAATGGTGGAGCGTCTAACTGAATGTTATTATAGTAACATACTGCTTTACACAAAAATTGAGCATTCGTTATTTTGAGGGTTATAACCTGCTGAGTTCTCAGTATATTTTTTGAGCAAAACACAAAGCGCCAAACACGTGATAAATTCACTTTTTACGGATTCATTTTATTGGGCGACTTTTTAATAGTGTTAGGCACGAATTTTCCAGGGCATAAACCCCGGTTGCACAATGATCGTAATTAAGCTATAGCGGTTTTAAAAAATTGCTTTATTTGGAAAGACATGAAAAAAAACGTCTTCAGAATAAGTTATAATCCAAATTTTTTTTCAGGTATAAAATTTCTATAAGAAATGTGGAGCCGACGGGCGGATTTGAACCGCCTACCTGCTGATTACGAATCAGCTGCTCTACCAACTGAGCTACGTCGGCATAATAAAAAGAGACCTACTTTATTTATGAATCAAAATCAAGTAAAAATATCACCCGGTCCCTTGATTGATATAATTCCCGGCAGGGATTATCGTGTTGATTGTATGGGACTGTCCGGATCTGAGCAGGCATATTTTGTGTCCAGGTTATACATGACACATGGAGCATCTGTTGTGGTAATAGTTCCTTCAACAAAAGATGCAGAGAGGTATTTGGAAGACCTAAGATTTTTTTCAGGAAAAAACGATCCTTCCCCGGTTTATTTTCCTCCTTATAATATTTTACCTTTTCAGCATATTGCCTACCATAATGAAACAGCGGCCAAGCGGATCAGATCGCTTTACCGTTTGATAATGGGTAATGTCCCGCAAATTATAGTTACGACAGCAGTCGCTTTGTTGCAAAGAATCATTCCAAAACAGGAAATATGTAATTATGCTGAACTCATTATGGTGGGAGAAGAGATCGATCGAGATCTATTGGTCGAGAAACTGATTTCAGGCGGCTATGTTAGATCAACAATTGCTGAGGAGCCAGGAGATTTTTGTGTAAGGGGCGGTTTACTGGACGTTTTTTCACCACTTTATTCAGATCCGCTTAGAATCGAATTGTTCGGAGATACTGTGGAATCTCTAAGGTTCTTCTCAACCGGAAATCAAAGGACAATCAAAAATATTCAGGAAGCAGTTATCCTACCGGCCCGGGAGGCTGTTTTAAAGATGGAATGTATTGATCAGGTTATCGGACGGATAAGGGAGCAGGCATCCCGGTTGGAACTTCCTGTAACAAAGGTCAGAAACCTGGTTGATCAGATCAGGAATGAGCGTGTGTTTCCCGGGATTGAAAGCCTGATTCCACTCATTTATCCGGATCTCCACACGCTCTTTGATTATATACCGGGCGATGCGTTTTTTATTCTGCAAGAACCTGCTGAACTGGAAAGAGCTGTCAATCAATCGCAGGAGCAGGCATCAAACTGTTTTGTTTCCGCGTGCAATGATTCCAGACTATGTGTTGAGCCGGAGAGACTTTATATAACGTGGTCTGATGCCAAAAAGATCTTTAAGCATAAAAAGCTGCTGACGCTTAAACAGCTTTCCGTTTCAAAAGGCTTTCTTTATAACGGGCAGCCCTCCCGGGTATTTAATTTTACCGTTAAAGATAACATGGACATCAGACTAAAACTTAAGCGTCTCAGGGAAAAAACTCCATTTTCCCCGCTTGCGAACTGGATAAATGATCAAAAACAGTCCGGATGTACCACACTTCTGGTTTGCAAAACCGGTGCTCAGGTCGACAGACTGAAATCACTTTTGCTCCCATACGGTATCTATCTGAAGTTTATTGAGTTTTTTTCTGATGTTAAATTAGGTGAAAACCGAGCATATGCCTGCATCGGCCAGGTTTCTTCAGGTTTTGTATGGCCTGCTGAATATCTGGCCATCATTACGGACACTGAAATATTTGGCTCAACGCATCGACGAAGAAGAAAACAGATACAAAAGATTCAGACGGAACTCCTTGCATTCGAAGACTTAAAAAAAGGGGATCTCGTCGTCCACGTTGAACACGGGATAGGGCAGTATAACGGTCTGATAAACCTGAAACTGAACGGGTCGGGCAATGATTTTCTTTTGATTGTTTATAAAGATGATGATAAACTTTACGTGCCCGTGGATCGCATGAGCATGGTTCAAAAATACATAGGTGTGGATAGTATCGAGCCTGTTCTTGATAAAATGGGTGGTAAATCATGGAATCGGATCAAAGCCAGGGTAAAAAAATCGGCTGAGAAAATTGCCGGAGAACTCCTGAAACTTTACGCCGAGCGTAAAATTAAACATGGCCACGCTTTCAAAGAAGCACATGCCGATTTTTTCGATTTTGAAGCTGGTTTCCCTTATGAAGAGACATCAGACCAGCTTGGCGCTATTGAACATGTTCTCGATGATATGAAATCATCCGTTCCCATGGACAGACTGGTGTGCGGCGATGTGGGATATGGTAAGACAGAGGTTGCTTTGCGCGCATCGCTTTTGGCCGTCAGTGACGGTAAACAGGTTGCTGTGCTTGTTCCGACTACGGTGCTTGCAGAACAGCATTTTTCAACGTTTTCCGACCGTTTTGAACGCTATCCGGTTAATGTTGCATGTTTGAACAGATTTCGGTCTATGCGCGAACAGCGTAAAATTATCGGCGATCTTAAATCAGGAAAGTTAGATATCGTCATTGGAACTCACCGGCTGCTTCAGAAAGATGTGGTATTTAAAGATTTGGGACTACTTGTGCTTGACGAAGAGCAGCGTTTCGGCGTCAAACATAAGGAGAAGCTAAAAAAAATAAGAAGCACCATGGATGTTCTTGCCCTAACCGCTACTCCAATCCCAAGAACACTCCACCTTTCTTTGATGGGGGTGCGTGACATCAGTGTCATTTCAACTCCGCCGGAACATCGCAAATCAATTATCACATATATTTCCGAAATAGATGATGCGGTTATTTCAGAAGCTATACTCAACGAGTTAAAAAGAAATGGCCAAATTTTTTTTGTTCATAACAACATTCACAGTATATGGGCCATGGCAAAACATTTGCAGAAACTGGTGCCTGAAGTCAGGCTTGATGTTGCACACGGCCGTCTGGATGACGATATGCTGGAGCAGGTAATGCTTCGTTTCATCAACAAAGAGATCGATTTATTGGTGTGCACCTCTATAATTGAGTCCGGTCTTGATATCTCTTCAGCCAATACAATATTAATCAATCGGGCGGACAGATTCGGACTGGCTCAGATTTACCAATTGAGGGGTCGTGTGGGGCGGCTTGATGAGCAAGCTTATGCTTATCTGTTTATACCCAATGAAAGCACATTGAGTAAAGATGCCAGAAAGCGCTTGAAGGTGTTGATGGAGCACAGTGATCTTGGCTCCGGCTTTCAAATCGCCATGAGTGATCTGCAGATAAGGGGAGGAGGAACAATTCTAGGAGCTTCCCAGTCCGGTCATATTGCCGCAGTCGGTTATGATATGTTTCTCAAACTGATGGAAAACTCAATGGCAGAGATGAAAGGGGAAAAAATTCGAGAACGTCTGGAACCGGAAATTAATATTGCCCTGCCTGTTTCAATACCCGAATCGTATATACAGGATATCGATCAGCGTCTTTCCGTATACCGTCGTCTGACCAAGATAACGGAACTAGATGAAATTGCGGATTTTAAAATAGAGTTGGTGGATCGCTTCGGTGCTTTGCCGGTTGAGGCTTTAAATCTACTTTTAAAAATCATGCTCAGGGTATTGGCCATAAAGGCTGGCGTGAAAAAACTTGATCTGAGAGGATCGCAGCTTTCCCTTTGTTTTTCGGAACCACACCAAAAAAATCCCGCAAGAATTGTTGATTTTATTACTTCTGGAGGCAAGCGATTTGAGTTTGCCGGGGACCATGGGCTAAAAACCGAACTTTCAAAAAGAAATATAGCAGGTCTGTTGACTGAAACTAAAAACATCTTGAAAGAAGTCATCCAACATGTTAATAATTAAAAGTTTAAGTGACTTTAGCGCTAAAACACACAGTTGTTCGATGCTAAAACATTTTAACAAATTTATGATTCTGATAGGTTTTATTTCGATTATTTACCCTTTGGTCGGGTGTGCCGATTCCGAGTCTAAACACCGGGATGGGTATGTTATCAAGGTTGGAGACAGTGTTATAACAGTTCTTGATTTCAACAGAGCTTTTGAAGTTGCCAAAGCCTCTTATTCTCATAATGCAATACAGCAACCAGCCGCTGTTAGAGAAGCTAAATTGAGGCTTGTTAAACAAATGACCGAGGAGATGATTCTACGGCAAAGGGCTAAAGATATCGGCATTAAGATTACTGATGAAGAAGTTAAAAAGGCTGTTGAAGATATAAAACGGGATTATCCCCAAAATATGTTCGATGAGATATTACTTGACTATGCCGTGCCTTACCAGTCATGGGAAAAGGGATTAGAGACTCGTTTGCTCATGGAGAAGGTTGTTGCCAAAGAGTTGGGTGATCAGATTGTAGTGACATTTGATGATGTGTCGAAGTATTATAGAACGCATCATAAAAACGATGCGTTGACACCGGATATGAAAGAAGTCCCGGAAGGTATAAAAGAAACCATAATAAAAAATTTGCGCAGGAAAAAGATTGAAAAAGCTTATAGATCCTGGATAAAAAGACTTCAAAAAGAATATATCATTGAAATAAATAAAGCACAGTTGGAGAAACTCAACGTTTCGCAAACTGTACAATAAAACTCAGTTTAGAAGGAAAGGTGGATGTTTAAAGGCATGATAAAACATGTAGCATATTTCATAACATACTCTTTTTGTTTTTTTGTGTTCAGTTTTTTCTTGGTTGCTAAAGCGGGCAGTGCAGAAGTTATTGATCGAATTGTAGCGGTAGTCAATGACGAAATCATTACACTTACCGAACTGGACCGATTGGTTAAACCCTATGCAGAAAGAATCCGAACACTGGGTTATTCAACCGACAAAGAGCATAAGATGCTCTTCAAAGTTCGGGAAAATGTGCTCAACCGACTCATCGATCTAAAACTTAAAGATCAAGAAATAAAACGCTTTGGAATTAAGATAAGTGAAAAAGACATAGATCAAACCATTGAGCGGATCAAAGAAGCAAATTTTTATACGGATGAAGATCTAAGAGTAGGATTGTCTAAAGATGGATTAACAATGGAGGAGTATCGTGAGCGGATAAAGGAACAGATACTCAGGGCAAGACTCGTTAATATTAAAGTAAAATCTAAGATTGTAATAACGAAAGAGGACGTTAAATCTTATTACGAAGATCACCAAGACAAATATGGTGGGAAGAAAAAATATCATCTTTACAACGTAATTATTAAAGTTCCCCCCTTAACCGACGAAAAGGAGAAACTTAAGATTAAAGCGAGAATGGATTCGATTCTGAAAGAATTAAACGAAGAAAAATCTTTTGAATCCATGGCCAAGAACTATTCTGAATTGTCTCTGGTTGCTGAGGGCGCTGAGGGCGGTGATCTGGGCTTATTTGGGCTTGATGAGCTTTCTCCGCAGTTACGAAATACCATAAAAGAGATGAAGGCAGGTGAGTTTACCCCTGTACTCGACACAGATCAAGGATTTCAGATTTTTCTTGTTAAGGAAATTGTTCAAACTTCGGGAAAGCCTCTGGAAGATGTGTCACCTGAAATTGAAGAAATACTTTTCAATGAAATTGTTGAACAAAAATATCAGTCATGGCTTGAGGATCTGCGCAAACAGTCTGTTATAAAAATTATCAAATAATTCCATGTTATCATATGCAAAGTGATGGCAGCAAAATACTTATCAATAGCATCAAAAGATTGCTGAGAAGGGATGCTTTAACCCATCTGCGAAAGATTGTTAACAAAACACATGCGGCAGATTTGTCTGTGGTGTTCCATTCTTTGTCGCTTTTAAACCAGCATAAGCTTTTTGACATGATAGAGGAGGTCGAGCAAAAGGCTGCCCTTTTCAGCGAACTGGATGAGGATGCCTTTCTTTCGTTTAATGAAGGCATTGAACTTGATGATGTAGTCGAGATTTTTGAACACATGCCCACCGATGATGTGGCTGACCTGTTAGGACGTTTGCCCGAGGAAAGGTCTGACGCCATTATAAAAAGGATGAAAAAGGAGAGTTCCGAAGAAGTTGAAGGTCTGCTACACTATGATGATGATACTGCTGGTGGTATCATGGTCCCTGATTTTATTGCCTTGCGAGAAAATACAACTGCCAGGGAAGCCATCGATTCACTCCAGAAAGAACATCTGGATGTGGAGATGCCGTTTTATCTTTATGTGGTAGATGAAAATGGAAAACTGGTGGGCGTTAGTTCTTTAAGGCAACTTGTGATGGTTCCACCTGAAACACCCATTAAAGACTTCATGACAACAGATGTTTTTTCCGTTCAGACCAGCATGGACCAGGAAGAGGTGGCAAAAATAGTTGCCCGTTATGATATCCTTGCGGTACCGGTAGTAGATGACACAAATCAGTTAGTGGGCATTGTCACTGTAGATGATGTTATCGATATCATCAGAGAAGAAGCTACTGAAGATATTTTAAAAATGGCCGGTGTGGGCGGCGATGAGTTTGTTGAAACACAGTCTGTTTTTAGAAGCACAAAGATTCGGCTGCCTTGGCTTTTTGCAAGCTGTATCGGTGGCATTGTTGCATTTTTTATTATAGGCCACTTTGAAGGAAGTTTAAAAAAACTTGCATATCTTGCTGCTTTTATTCCGGTTATCATGGGTATGGGCGGCAATATTGGCACTCAGACTTCCACCATTGTGGTTCGGGGTCTTGCAACGGGACGTCTTAACATTCAAGATGCATGGTCAGTAATCTTCAAGGAGTTTGCTATTGGTTTTATACTGGGTGTGGTTTATGGGTTTTTGGTTGGTTTGGTGGCCCAGCTTCGATACAGTACGTTTCAAGTTGCCATATCCGTTGGACTCGCTGTGATCAGTTCCATGTCCGTTGCTGCCTTGGTTGGTTCTTTAGTGCCCATGGGATTTGCGAGGATAAATATTGATCCTACTGTGGCAACCGGTCCCTTTGTAACCACAGCCATAGATATTGTCAGCGTTTATTTCTATTTTAAAATCGCTACAACACTTCTTGGTATATGAAAAGATGTCAAGCTTTTCAACGCCTGCCATTATGCTTCGCCGGATTGAATTTGGAGACTATGACCTAATTGTTACGTTTTTGACTTTAACTAAAGGTAAAATTTCAGTAATTGCAAAGTCCGCCAAAAAAAGCACAAAACGATTTGGAGGTATTCTTGAACTTTTTTCGGTATTGGACGTGGTATGCAGTAACAGCCGAGGCAAAGGATTGCCTGTTCTTCGGGAAGCGATATTAAAATATCCTTTTCCCAACATCAGATCCAAGATAATAAAAATAGCTTATGCCAGCTACTGGGCTGAATTGATCAATCAATGGATGGAAAAAGGTCAAAGACAGGTTCAGCTTTTCCATTTGTTTCGGCATGTTCTGAGAGAACTCGACCTGAACAATACACCCGAAGCGGCGCTTTCCATCCTGTTTCAGATAAGATTTCTGACAATAGCCGGCCTAATTCCAAATTTAAAACGGTGCAGCATTTGCCAGGCTGAAATGGAGAAGATGAAAGAAACCAGGATAAAATTTGATCTTTCAAAGGGAGGAATTATATGTAGTGAGTGTGCTACCGGAGTTCTACAGAAGATATTTCTTTCAAAGGGAACCATTAAACATCTTTTGTGGATCCAGAAGGGGGACTTAACAAGGGCCGTTCGAATCAGATTTGCTCCCCAGGCTTTAATGGAGAGCCTGGAGTTTTTAGAGGCATTTGTGCCTTATCATTTAGGGAAAGAACCTCGTAGCTTGAAATTTTTACGGCAGATAAGGGAATGATCAGAAGACACAAAGGACAAGTGGCAGAGTACATAAGTCAGAGGACAGAGGGCAAAATTAAAAGATAGAATTGAAATGCAGGACCTATCACGCAACATGCAACGTGCACCACACACTTTTAAAAGTATCATTGAATCGCATCAAATTAAGACATCAGCCCCTTGCAGGATCGATATGGGCGGGACGTTGGATATCAGCACGTTTTATTATCCGCTCAGGTATCTTTCCCCGTGTACAGTTAACATGGCAATCGATTTGAGAACTCGGGTACGACTTCTTCCCTACGAAAAAGGTATGGTGAAAATTTCTTCAAAAGGTTTTGTCAGTGCAGAATATCATCTCGATGAATCTCCGTTTGATCATCCGCTGGGGCTGATGTTTGCAATTGCGACCTATTTCAGGGCTGGGGGTGTGCATGTTGATATTAATTCTTCGTCACCACCACGCAGTGCTTTAGGGGGATCATCCGCAGCGGCAGTAGCGCTTGTTCTGGCTTTTTCATATGTTTTTGAGCAAATGGGTGTAAAGCCGCTTTCCAGGCTTCAGATTGCACTGCTTGCTCAAGCCTTAGAAGCAAGCGTGGCCGGTGTGCCATGCGGACTCCAGGACCAGCTTGCATCTGTGTATGGCGGTGTTAATGCGTGGTACTGGCAAGAAGGTACTAAACAACCATATTTTAGGAAAAAATCCATTGTAAAGAAAAAATCCTTTAATAACCTTAAACGTCACTTACTGTTGGCATACTGCGGTGTGCCACACGAGTCAAAGGATATTAACAAAAAATGGGTTCGGCAGTTTCTTGCAGGAAAAAATCGTAAACTTTGGGCCGAAATTATTGCATGCACACAAAAATTTATTGAAGCTTTAACTGCGCTAAATTTTAAAGATGCTTCGGTCCTAATGAACAGGGAAGTGTCCATCAGGAGAAAGATGACACCCGAGGTGCTTGGTAATGTTGGAGAAGAACTTATAGATTCTGCCGTAAAAAACAACTGTGGTGCACGATTCACGGGTGCCGGGGGTGGCGGGTGTATTTGGGCGCTGGGTGAAATAGAGGATATTGACAATTTAAAGGAGATGTGGGAAAAAATTCTTTCAAGTAGAAAGGACGCCCGTCTGTTAGATGTAACGTTAGATTCAGAAGGGTTGTTGTGCAACATTCATAAATAGTTCCTGAACGAAAACTGTCTTTTTCGCTAATATCTACGCCTGCTCCGTGAAATTCGGAACTTATTTCTCTGGGATCAGACTAAAATTTTAATCCTTGAAATACTACCCGCATTCCTGCATGCCCCGTAGGTCCGGCAGATCGCACTGGGGTGGTTAAAATTATCGTCTTCCCCTCCGGGGCGTAGGCTTGATCTTAACAAAAAATCTTAGTTTTTGTTCGGGTACTATATAACAACGAATTAATGAGGGGAAAGAAATGAATTTTCAGGATGTTATTATGTCGTTAGAGAAGTTCTGGGCTCAAAAGGGGTGTGTTGTGGCCCAACCTTATGATATTGAAGTTGGCGCCGGAACATTTCATCCGGCTACTCTGCTCAGGGCTCTTGGTCCTGAGCCATGGAATGTCGCTTATGTTCAGCCTTCCCGGCGACCCACAGACGGTCGTTACGGTGAGAACCCGAATCGGTTGCAGCATTACTATCAGTATCAGGTAATACTGAAACCTTCTCCTTCTGACGTGCAGAATCAGTATTTGAATAGCCTTAAAGTACTTGGGATTGATCCCCTTGAACATGACATAAGGTTTGTGGAAGACGATTGGGAATCTCCCACCCTTGGTGCATCCGGTCTTGGATGGGAAGTTTGGCTGGATGGTATGGAGATTACCCAGTTTACCTATTTTCAGTTGTGTGGTAGTGTTGAATTGTTTCCCATATCTGTGGAACTCACTTACGGATTGGAACGTATTGCCATGTATCTGCAAGGTGTTGACAACGTTTATGATTTGAAATGGAACGATGATATTACCTATGGACATGTCCATCATCAACAGGAAGTGGAACAGTCAACTTATAATTTTGAGAAAGCAGATGTGGGAATGCTGCTTGAGTTTTTTGATAAGTACGAGGCGGAAGCCGATCGCATGATTAAAGAAAAGTTGGTTCTTCCTTCTTATGAATACTGCTTGAAATGTTCACATACATTTAACCTTTTGGATGCTCGCGGCGCCATCAGCGTTATGGAGAGAACCAGTTATATCGGGCGCATAAGAAATCTTGCCAGAGCCTGTGCAGAAGGATATCTGGAGCAAAGAAAGAAGATGGGATATCCCCTCCTGATCAAGAAGGAAAAATGAGATTAAGGGCGGTTTCG
>Ga0164318_10002157_pt1 | contig 18113 bp, 14 predicted proteins | sample GuaBasSedimGuay9_FD_113734 | JGI IMG/M metagenome (GOLD analysis project Ga0164318, IMG submission 113734) | Subseafloor sediment microbial communities from Guaymas Basin, Gulf of California, Mexico - Guay9, Core 4571-4, 0-3 cm | ecosystem: Environmental > Aquatic > Marine > Hydrothermal vents... | reverse complement strand
GTGCTGAATCTTACTAAACACAATTTACTTGATACAACCACTTAACTTGATAGATCCTTAAGTAATTCCTTAAATCCTGCTGTATTAACGAAGAAATTGTTTGGATTCTCCTTCAAGTATTTTTCTATATCCCTTTTTTGCCTGTTTACTTTCGTATTATTTTCAGGTGGTGTCCAAATGAAGTTATTAAAATAGACCCCATCCATGAATGAAACATAATATATGAAATTTAGATCCTCTGAATATCTTATAAATTCTATTATCTCAACAATTTGTTTATCTTGAGCTCCACCTGATTCTTTAATATGTTTTGCTTCTATTATAAAGAAATGATCGTTTATTTTTAGAACAATGTCTGGTTCCTTACCTTGATGTTCCTTTCCAAATTGATAATCAATGCCAAATCTTTCGCAAAATGACTTGAAAAGAGCTTCATCCCCTCTATCTGGGAGGAAGTAACCGCGATCCTGAATCTCGATTTCTTCGATCTTTCTCAAGTGTTCCTTCTCTTTCAGATTGAGTATTCTACCTGCTAAATCAAGTAATTTTATTATTCCAGCTGACCCCTTTTTTCTGGATGCACTGCTATCATATAGAGCTTGAACAGTAATGTTTGAGTAACCTAACTCATCATACAACTTTCGCCTTCGTGAGCAATACATTTTCAGCAATTCAGCTAAAATAAACTCCTGATTTGGCAACTTCTTGAAGACCGAGAGAGACATATCCAAAGCTTTCCAAAACGCTATGAACTCTGTATATTGTATTTTATCAATGGATACTATTATCTTGTAAATTTCATTTAGGATATCAATGGATGCCTTTTCATTCCTTTCGTATATCACACAATAAGCGATTATCAATTCTCTTAATCTTTCCACTTTCCGAATCAAATTCTTATCATTAACTATTATTTTATCAAATATGTAATAATCATCCGCCACGGGTTCTGGATTCTCAAGAGATATTCTCCAATATTCCATGTTTTTCCTTATTACCATAATGACAACTCCTTTGATCGATTGAACGATTTGATAAAATCGATGACTTCTTCGATACCTCCTTCGTAGATTAGGCGTTCAAATTCATCACGTTCATTTTTTTCCAAACTCAGGATAGGGAAGGTTTCTATTAACTCCTTTACCTGGGAGAGTCCAAGATACTTCCTGGTGTATTCACTATTTGAATATTTGTAGGTTGTCATGAACTCACTATCGGTTTTTTCCCTGAAATACTCCAAAACTAAATTGAAATAATTTTTCAACAATATTTGATCATCTTCGCTCAAGAGAGGTGTTAAAAATACGTGTATTGGATGTGTTCTATATTTTGACTTTGAAACTAAGATGCCATCCACTCCAAAAACTTCCTTGATTAGATACAACCCTGCCCTTCCACTCAAACTACCTGTATCAACTGTCCTAACGAAAAGAATATTCGATTTGATTTTCCTATAAAGCTCATCATTCACCTTAAAAATTCTTCTCTCATATTCTTTTCCATTGAAAGCGTTGGCGTCTATAACTGTGATTTCATTATCTCCTTTATTTTTCTCAATTTCTTCCATCGTTAAATAATAGGAAACTTTTAATGGTTTAGAAGCTTTGAACTGCTTGACAAACTCCTCAAATTCACTTCCTGCTCTAAAATGATTCTTGGGGTCAAGAACATAAATTCTCTTTTGAATCCCCTTGTTTATTTTCTCACCTTCAAAAATCATCTTCTCTTTCTTAGGATTTTTCTTTCTTTCAAAGAAACAGATGATAACGTTGGTTCCCGTGAATTCGAATATCTTTTTTTCGAAAATGAATGCCTTCCTGATACTGTAATATTGGAGAAAATCATCCCTAATCTTATTTGATACCGAAAATCCAAATAGAAAATTGGATGGTATGATGTATATCATCTTTTTTACATTGTGTCGGAGATCATTCATCAGAGCCAATTGATACAGGTCCTGATATCCTTCGTTCGGACCACGAAAATACTCTAAATGTTTTCGTGTTTCATCGTGTTTTACAATGTAGCCTATATAAAGATAAGGAGGGTTTGTGATGTGATAGACGGGTAGATCATCATCGAAAATAAAGGTTGGGTAATTCTTGAGCGTATCCCTTTGAACGATATTTTTTTCAGCTATTTCTCTGGGGATTCCGTATTTGATGGCGTTCAGGATGGATTTTTCCACGAGTTCTTTTTGAATGTCAAAAAGGAATATGTGTTTTTTGAAAAAATCAACTCTCTGTTTTTCGGGCACCAGTTCCAAGATGGGCAGAATGAGGTTGCCTTCACCACAGAATAGATCTACCCACCTGTATTTATAAATCTCCTCTTTTATTTCGGGTAGGATGAATTTTTTAAATATATTGATAGAAGTCAAATGTTCACCGTATGTTCTTCGCCTATCCTTTAAAATTTCCATGATGCTTCCTCTCCTATAGCAATTTTCTCATTAAAATTTTACACCTGTTATTTTACACCCTGCGAGAGGATAAGACTGTGTCAAGAATTTGTTGTAAAAAGGACCCATATCCCAATCATAAGCGACTTTCTTCGTTTATGTCCATAACGGTGGTCTCTGGAAACTCGAAGGTAGGAAAAAACAATCCGCACGATCTTCGAGGAGGAGAAGGTATTTCGTATCCGCCTTGAAGAACGATTATTCAGGTCACGTGTATGCTATGATAACCATAGGGGTGGACGAAATGGCAAGATTGATCGAAAGAATGGACAACCTTAGAATTATGAGGAGAACAATCCATGAGGTGGTGGTTATCCTTGTATAAATTGAGGTGTATAAGTTGCAAAAGCATCTACGATGCAGATGAAGTTGAATACACCTGTCCAAAATGTGGGCCAAGGTTTGGCACTCTGGAAGTCATATACGACTACGATGAAATAAAGGTGAACAAAGAGGAATTCGACAAGAACTCGGATATATGGCAGTTCGAGGGAATCCTTCCCATCGAGAGAGGTTCTTACAGAACGAAGTTGAAAGTCGGTGGAACACCACTGTATGAATTTCCAGACATCGCGGAAAAATTCAAGGTCGGAAGATTGTTCGTGAAATACGACGGTGGAAATCCCACTGCATCCTACAAAGATAGGGCATCTGCTCTCGCGATAACGAAGGCATACGAGAAGGGATACGACACGATATACTGTGCATCCACGGGAAATGCTGCGAGTTCTCTCGCAGGTCTTGCCGCACCGACTGACTTGAATGTGTACATATTCCTACCAGCCTCTGCGCCAATAGCGAAGATATCCCAGCTCTTCATATACGGTGCCAACGTTATACCGATAGATGGCAGTTATGATCAGGCGTTTGACGTATCCATGAAAATCGGTGAGATGAAGGGATGGTATTCGAGGAACTCCGCCATAAATCCGTATCTTCTCGAGGGAAAGAAGACCGGGGCGATGGAGATAGCAGTTCAGCTTGACTGGAATGTTCCGGATTACGTGATAGTCGGTGTGGGAGATGGAACGGTTGTAAGTTCCATATACAAGGGTTTCTACGACTTCTACAAGCTCAACCTCATAGGTGGAATACCGAAGATAATAGGAATCCAGGCAGAAGGTGCCGATGCGGTCAAAAGGGCATTTGACAGAGGTGAACCGTTCGAACCAGTTGACATGCCCGCGAGGACGATCGCTGACAGCATATCCGTTGGAAAACCGAGGGATGTAATAAAGGCGTGCAAATACGTCAAGAAAAGTGGTGGTTTTTTCGTGAGTGTGAGTGATGAAGAGATAATACGATCGGTCAAGGAACTCTCAGAATCGACGGGCATTTTCGCAGAACCAGCTGGTGCCGTTTCATACGCCGGTTTTAAGAAATTGAACGAGGAAGGGTTCTTCACGAAGAATGACACGATCGTCCTGGTGGTTACGGGGAACGGTTTGAAAGATGTAAAAGCGATCGAGAGGTTCGTCGAAATAAATCCCGTGAAACCAAAGCTCGATCTGGTCATGGACTACATCGATGGGATGGAGAAGAAAAAATGATGAAGGTAATGATGATCGTATTCTTCACCATGTTTTTTATCTCATCCATAATACTTGGTTCAAACCTTCCGCAGGAAAAGAATGGAAGGTATTTCTTCCCCATAGGTATAAACAGGTTTTTCATATACGTCGATGAGAACAACAGGGACAATCTATCCCCGTGTGAATACATGAAGTTGTTGAAAGATCACGGAATAGATTATGTCCGGGTTTTCGTTGCAGAACCTGCTTTTGAACCGAAACTTGGAGAGTACGATGAGGGATATTTGAAGAGAATGGATGAGATGTTCGAATGTGCGGAAAAATTGAAGATCAAGATAATGTTGGCGCTATTCGATCATTATGCCTTCAGATTCAAGTGGAACGAGAGTGCGTACAATCTGAAGAATGGAGGGATTGTAAAGCATCCTATCGAACTTTACACGAACGATGCCTCGATAGAATATGAGAAAAGGAGAATTAAATTCATCGTTGAGAGGTATAAGAACTCATCGGCACTCTTTGCGTGGGAACCCATCAACGAGTTGGATGGTATCGCGAGATTCTTCTTCATCTGGAAAGATAAGGCTTTGAACTGGTTCAAGATGATGAGAGATTACATAAGATCGCTCGATGAAAAGCATCTCATAACCGAGTCACTCACGGGTGACAACTTCTGGGATGATTTGAACAGAGAAGTCGATCTGATACAGATACACACTTATTCTGTCATGGAATGGAGACAAATTCCGAAGGTAGCCAGAAAATACATAGATTTGACGGAGAGATACGATAAACCGGTGGTGATCGGTGAATTCGCCCCGAAGAAGGATTACAAGGAGAGGGGGAGGTTCATCAGAACATTTCTGTGGACTTTTTTGACCGCCAAGATACCCGCTTGGCTCTGGACGCACAAATACGATCCTTACGGTGATGCGACGGATGAAGACTTGAAAACCTACAAAGCTTATTCCGATTTTGCGAAATTCGTCGGAATGGATAAACTGGCTTATCTCGGAAAGGCTGAAAAATTCTTCGAGTACGATTCTGAAATCTTCGTCGGCATGTTCGACAGATGCATGATAGGATACATACCCGACGTGAAAGGAAGAAAGATCAGGATAAAAAATCTACCTGATCGGTTCAAGGAAATTCTGTGGATCGATACAGAAGATTTCAAAGTTCTATACACGGAACAGTTAGAGTGTGAGAATCACTGCACCGTGAAAGTCCCAGAATTACCGGATCTTGCCTTCGTTGTGAGATGATCAGAGATCGTCGATCTTCACCTCCAGACCTATGACCTTCAATCTCTCAACGTCCGATGGGAGGATCAAAAGATATGGTCCGAGGTTCAGATACATCCCCTTTCTTTTCAAATGAACTTTCATCATCGTTGAAATCTTCCGACCGATCACATTCAGTTCATCCACAACCTCTTCACCAACTCCGGTCCCGCTCCCCCCGAAGATCCATCCCTTCACGATCAGAACCATTTCTTCCCGATCTTCACAATCGCGCGATGTGAGCCTCAGAATTTGAATGTTCTTCGATCTCGTCCCGAAATGTTTGAACAGATTGTCTGGTATTCTATCTTCGATCTCGATGATCACGATTCCCCTCGATAGAATCGCACTCACCATGATGATAGAGAGAATCGAGAAGATGACGAATCTCAATTTCACATGGATCACCCCTTCATATTTTTTCAAAGTGTATCAAATTGGGGTGAGTTCGACTACGTGTGCTATGATTCCAACGGGAGGTGAAAGGATGGATCTGAATCTACGAAATGATAAACTTTTAGCCCTCGTTGGGATCGATGAGATAGTGCCCCTGAAGGATGTCAACATATCCGTTGCGAGTTATTCTGTGCAATATGGATTGTCCGGATTCGAGGGAACCCACGCGAGACCGATCTTCAGGGAAGGTAAGTGGACCATAGGAATGATGCATCCAGATTTGAACCTTAAAAGACTCTTCTGGACGGCTGAGGGTCTTGGATTCGAACTTCCGAAATACGATATCGAGGAACTCGTGGGTGGCATCATGGCACTCATGGTGGCATCCGGTTATGACACAACGGAGGATGGGAAGATACTCCACAACGGGAAGGAATACAACATGGTCTACGTCAGACCCTTCTTCGTTGCCAAACCGGTAGAGAACATAGGACTTGGGGTCGAGTTGGAATTCGAAATAATAACCTACCTTATACCGATGAACCTCTATCTCGGGGAAAGGGCGGAGAAGGAGGGCATAAGGGTGTGGATACCGAAGATAAAAAGATACCTTCCATTCGCCAACTTGAAGGCATCCTCGAATTATCCTCTCTCGATAAAGATGAAGTTGAAAGCCAAAGAGTTGGGATACGATGAGGCGTTGTTCCTCGATGATGAGGATACGATAGTCGAGGGAAGTGGCGAGAATGTTGGAATAATAAAGGGAGACATCTTGAAAACCCCTCCCATGGTGGATGAGAAAGGAAAACCTCTGGCACTCCCTGGTTTCACCATGCAGAAGATAGAGATCATAGCGGAGAGGATGGGAATGAAGGTGAAGAGGGAGAAGATAACGAGGGAGGAATTCCTGGAGGCGGATGCCGCGTTCTTAACTGGGAATGCTGCAGGATTGGTGGCGATAAACACTGCATATTTTGAAGATGAGGAAAGAGAATACAAGATAGGTGATGGAGTGAAGAATGAAAAATTCAGAATGCTTGAAGAGATTTACAAGGGAAAGATCTTCAAGGGTGATGAAAGCTTTGGAAAGTGGTTCGAATATCCTGAAGAATGGTTCAACGAAGAAGAGATGGAAATGCTCAGAAGAGTGATCGAGAGGGATGGAAAGCTGAACCTTTCAAATGTGGGATTGAGAAAGAAAAGAAAGATGGTGAGAGAAAAATTGAGATATTTCTGATGATCTTCACCATCGGTGAGGAATTCCTCGGGTTTGAAAAATTCCACAGCAGTGAGTATAATCTTCCTCAGCCTGAGTATCGATCAGAATCCTGGAAAATCCGTGAAAAAACAACTGTAAGTGGGAAAGGAGAGTGTTGAAAAGGATGAGGAAATTCGTGAAAAAATGGAAAGGACTCATAGTCTGGGGTATAGCCATATTTTTCACCTTTGGAATAGTCTGGTGGTCCATAGCCATGTACATGAGCTATAGAAGACCTTCGGTGAAACCGAACGAATACAAACCGAACCCGGAGGATGCTGTCGCGATCCTCACCAAGGAAGGAACACCACTGAATTGGCAATACTGGGTTATGCCATACGAATTGGAGGATAGGGTCAGAGCGATGACACAGATATACTATCAATATGGTTTGTCCTACGATGATCTTTTCACAGGTCCAATAATGAGGCTGACGGCTGCCAGGGATCTTCTGGATGACAAGGTCACCCTATATTACGCGGATACACACGGTTTGAGACCGAAGGAGGAGGAAGTGAATCAACAGATAGACAAGATAGTCGAGAAATACACCAAGGACGAGAAGACGAAGAATTACATAATTCAAAGATACGGAAGTATAGATGCCTTCAAGAAGAAGATAGCCCAAGGTGTCCTCGTGGAACTCGTGAAAAATAAGGTAAAAACCGCAGTTGCGAAAGTCAGTGAGGATGATGTGAAGAGATACTTCGAGGAACACAAGGATGAGATAAAGGAAAACTACGACAAGGTGAAGGTTAAGCACATACTTTTGGATTCGAAGGAGAAAGCTGAGGAGGTCTTGACGAAGATAAAGTCCGGTGAGATCGATTTCACCAAGGCTGCGAGTGAATACTCCTTAGATGAGGACACCAAGAAAGAAGGTGGAGAACTCGGATGGCTCACCAAGATCAGCCTCGATCCAAACTTTGCCGAGGCTGCCTTTTCGGCAACCCTCAACGAACCGGTGGGTCCCGTTGAAAGTGCCTACGGTTGGCACATAATAGATGTTGAAGATAGAAAGATCATAGATACCTTCGACGATTTGAAAGAGGCGACCCAGGCTTACAAGGATGTCGAAAACAAGATCGCACGTGAGAAGTTCAAAGAATGGCTCGATGGGTACAAGAAGAAGGAGGATATATCGTATCTCTTCGAGGATGAATCTCTCAGACTGTACGATGAATACTACACGATTGTGAGTTCCACACCATCGACATACACAGACGAGAAACTTGACGCTTTCTTGAAAAAACTCGAAAGCAGGATAACATCTGAATCGACGACTTCCACCACCGTCATAAACACGGATGTCGATCCAACGATTCTCACCCTGTATGTGAACGTCATGGAGAAGAAACTGAACGAGGTTTCGGAAAAGGCGAGCAAGTACAGAAGATACTACACCCTGTCGAACAGTGTTCCGAAGAACCTGCTCGAGATGGATGATAAGGAGATAGAGGCGAAGATAGAGGAGCTGGATGAAAAGTTGGGAAACGCAACCGGAACTGAGTATCAAAGATTGTTCCAGGAAAAGATGAGCTACAGGGATGCGCAGACTCTTAAGAGGATGAGCGAGGAGATGGAAAAGGAAAATGTGACCCCTGAAGATGCAAAAAAACTGGCGGAGAAGTATGACAAACTTTCTGAAGATTACAAAGAAAAGATAAAGAGAGTTCTTCGTGCGCTCTACGAGATAGCTCCTTACTCGAAAACGGTTGTCTCGAAACTACACAATTACGATCCAACCGATCTTTCCGTGAGTTTGAGGTTCTACCAGATGAAGTATGAGGATATGAAACCCTACATATCCGATCCTGAGATAATGGAAACCTACAAGAATCAGCTACTTCCACAAATCTTCAGTGTGAAACTCGGACTCGAAATGCTGACGTTCGACGAGAAAGCTTCGACCGATCTGAAGGTTCAAGCTCTCGAGACGCTGGTTTCACTTTCAAGGGATATGAGGGATTATCAGGAGGAACTCAGGTATCTGAAGAAACTGAAGGAAATATCCCCGAATTATCCGGATATAGACGAACTGATAAAGGATGCAGAAAGTATGATCGAAACCACAAAAGCCACATCAAGTTCGACCCCAACCACTCTGCAATCCACGGAGACGACATCCACAACGGAATCTGAGAAGTGATGAAATGATTCAAAAAAATGGCTGGGGTGGGAGGATTCGAACCTCCAAATGGTGGATCCAAAGTCCACTGCCTTACCATTTGGCTACACCCCAACCATTTTTAAATTTTACAATCTAAAGCTTTACCTGTCAAATTCGATACGGTGTGGTGAGCAAGTTCAAAAGGGGGAAAGAGAAGATGGAACCTGAAATTGTGGATATACTGAACAACATGGAGAAAGAAAGCGTAAGGATCAAAATCCTCGAGAATGATGAGGTCATGGAAATAGAAAAGGGAACGAGATTCACAGATATATTCGAGAAGTTTCAGGCGTATCACGATGCTCCCATAGTTGCGGTGAGACACAACAACAGCATAAGGGAACTGACATCGGTGGTAGAAGAAGATGGGATCGTCAGGTTCATAGATCTGAAGGAGCTGGATGGGATAAGGATATATCAGAGGAGTCTGATCTTCCTTCTCTATGTCGCGGGACGGAGACTCTTTCCAAAGAGCAGGTTGGTCGTCTTCCACTCCCTTGGAAAGGGACTGTATTGTGAATTCAAAGGTATGGAGATGGACGAGGAAAAGATAAGGAAACTCAAAGAGGAAATGATGAAGTTGGTGAGGGAAGATCATCCCATCGAGAAGAGGGAATTCGATAAGAAAACGGCGAGCAATTATTTCAGAGCACTCGACGAATACGACAAGGTCGAGCTTCTGAAGTTCAGGAAAAAGAGAAGGGTGAAATTGTACAAACTGCTGGGATACTACAATTATTTCTATGGATACATAGTTCATAGGACAGGCATACTTGGAACATTCGATCTGAAGAAGCATCACAACGGTTTCGTGATTCTCCATCCAGATCCAAACGATCCAACGAAACCTGGGGAATACTCGGAGATGCCGATGCTTTCATCCGTTTTTCTCGAATACGAAAGATGGGGTGAGATACTCGGGGTTAAAAATGTTGGAGATATAAACAACATGATCATCAGGAACAAGGTCAGAGATTTGATAATGGTTGCGGAGGCTCTGCACGAAAAGAAGATAGCGGAGATAGCGAGCAAATTCATGGAAAGTGGTGCAAGACTCATACTCATAGCAGGACCTTCCTCATCGGGCAAAACCACATTCGCCAAGAGGCTCTCACTTCAACTCAGAGCCAACGGTTTGAATCCCGTAGCCATATCGCTGGATGACTATTTCGTGGACAAGGAGAAGACACCGAGGGATGAAGATGGAAATTACGACTTCGACTCGATATACGCTTTGGATCTGAAGTTGTTCAACGAACACCTGTTGAAACTGCTGGATGGAAAGGAGATAGAGCTTCCAAAATACGATTTCAGAAGGGGAAAAAAGGTGTGGACCGGTAGAAAGCTCAGGATAGAGAAGGATCAACCTCTGATAGTCGAAGGGATACATGGTTTGAACGAACTTCTAACCAAAAGCATTCCAAGGGAGATGAAATTCAAGATATACGTCAGCGCTTTGACACAGCTGAACATAGATAGCTTGAACAGGATTTCCACGACGGACACCAGGATAATAAGGAGGATGGTCAGGGACAGCAAATTCAGGGGATACTCCGCACTTGAAACCCTCAGGATGTGGCGCAACGTTCGAAGGGGAGAGGAGAAATACATCTTTCCATTTCAAGAAGAAGCTGATGCAATGTTCAACTCTGCACTCGTTTATGAACTTGCGGTTCTCAAGATCTTCGCGGAACCTCTTCTGATACAAGTGAACAGCTCAAATCCGGAGTATTCGGAAGCTACGAGACTTTTGAAATTCATAGATTTCTTCCTCCCGATAACATCCCTCGAAGATATACCGAGAAATTCCATCTTGAGGGAATTCATAGGAGGGAGCATTTTCAAGTATTGATGAATGGGAGGATAAGATGGATTCATGGAAATTGGAAACGGGATCGTGAAGGATGGCGATGATGTTCTCATACTCCTCGAAGATGGAACGACTTATCTTCTCAAGGTGAGGAGAGGTAAAACCTTCGGAACTCATCTCGGAAATTTGAGATACGACGAGATGATAGGGAAAAACTTCGGGGATTTTCTTCGGATCGAGAAGGGAAAAGCTTACATCCTGAAACCCGGAATGGACGATTACATAAGAAAGATGAAGAGAGCCACACAGATAGTGTATCCAAAGGATATAGGCTACATTTTGATCATGCTGGATGTTAAGAACGGGGATAGGATAATAGATGCCGGCCTCGGAAGTGGGGCAATGTGCGGCGCCTTGGCGAGATACGTCGGTGAGAATGGCAGAATTTACGCTTACGAGAGACGTGAAAAATTCGTGGAGATAGCACGTGAAAATTTGAGAAGATGGGGCGTCTTAGAAAGAGTTGAGATAAAGTTGAAGGATGTCGAGGAGGGATTCGACGAGAAGGACGTGGATGCGATCTTTCTGGATCTTCCGGAACCCTGGTGTTGTTTGGATAAAGCGTGGAACTCTTTGAAATTCTCCGGAAGAATTGGGATAATATGTCCGACGACCAACCAGGTTCAAAAGGTTCTCCTCGAAATGGAGAACCTTGGGTTCGTGAGAACGAAGGTGTGGGAAATAATGCACAGGGAATACAAACCGAATCCCGAGAGGCTGAGACCTGTTGACAGGATGGTTGCCCACACCGCCTATCTTATATTCGGAATTAAGGTGAAAACAGGAAAGGAGTGTGAATCATGATGAAAAAGATGGCGAAAATTTCGATAGTCCTCCTCATACTTGCAAGTGTGGTCATAACCGCATGGACATCCGTGAAGGTCAAGGAAAAAGAAATACTGGAGAAATTCCAGCCTTTCTTCGAAGTTCTCCATCACATACAGAATGAGTACTACGATGCGGATAAGGTGAATTACGAGAAACTCGTGGATGAAGCCATAAGGGGACTGTTAGCTGGATTGGATGATCCTTTCAGCAACTACCTGACGAAGCAAGATACGATCGAAGCGAGAATAAGCACGGAATCCAAGTATGGTGGTTTGGGCATAGAGGTCACATACGATGCGAAAAACAAGGCGGTCAAGGTTGTGACCCCAATGGATGGAACTCCCGCCTTCAGAGCGGGATTGAAACCGGGTGATCTGATAATAACCATAGATGGATCCCCGGTGAGCGATATGACCTTCATAGAAGCGGTGAACCATCTGAGAGGGAAACCCGGAACGAAGGTGCAGATAGAGGTGCTGAGGGAAGATAAAGAGGGAAACATGAAGAAGTTGAAATTCGAAATCGTCAGGGAACTCATAAAACTCGTGACCGTCAAATACGATCTCATAAACACCGAGAAAGGGAACATAGGATACGTTCGCATCGTCAGGTTCAGCATACCAACATCCGAGGAGTTGAAAAAAACCCTGACAAAGTTGTTCTTCGAAGATAGAATAGTTGGACTCATTCTGGATCTGAGGAACAATCCGGGAGGATTACTGAGCACCGCGGTGGATGTGACGAGCATGTTCTTGGATGAGGGAGTCGTGGTGAAAGTCAAGGGTAGAACTGGATTCGAAAGAGTTTACAGATCGAGAGGAAACGATTTTCCAAATGTTCCAATGGTCGTTTTGGTGAACCATGGAAGCGCATCCGCAAGTGAAATTCTTTCCGGCGCCCTTCAAGACCACAAAATAGCCAAACTCGTCGGTGAGAAAACCTTCGGTAAAGCAGCCGTTCAGAGCGTCATACCGCTTTCCAACGGTGGAGAGCTGTGGCTGACGACCGCCCACTATTTCACACCACTCGGTAGGGATATACACAAGAAGGGAATAGAACCGGATTACGTCGTCACGGAAGAAGCCAGCGTGACGGAGCAGGAGAAAGAGGAGAGACACAGATTGGAGGGAATGTATCTGACATCCACGAAAGCGATAGTGGATGTGGAGAAAGATAACCAGCTCAGGAAAGGGTTGGAAATACTCTTGAAGATGTTGGAAAAGAAATAGAATAATGTTCGAACTATTCTTCCGTCCGAAATTTTTCTTCAAGAGGACGTTATCCAGGAATGGGAAGTTGAATCTGATCTACCTTTTCGTGCCACTGTTTATGATATACCTTTCACCATTTGGCTGTGGAGATAGGGGATCTTTCCGCGTTATTGGTCCCATCGAGATGAATTTGTTGATTCTGGTTCTGTATTTACTATACTTTCTTTACAGCGTTGGGTTGTACAGGTTGACCATAGCGAGATCCATCGGTTGGAGATATCTCACAGCTTTTCCAGCAACCTTTCTTCCGTTCATCCTACTTTCGATCTCCCTGACTCTACTCGATCTCGGTTTTCACCTATCATCTTTGATCGTTACTACGGTTGCGATCATTTGGTCCTTCTTTCTCGAAACACTGCTCATGAAGGAATTGATGAAGAAATACTCGATCGTATATCATATCTTGGTGAGGATCTTGAGGGATCTTCCGTTGATTCTTCTCATCCATGGAGGAATACTCCGTGGATGAAAGGTTGAACCATCCGTAGGAAAGGATGAAAAGAGGGGAAAAATTATGAGACGCGGGATATCGGTTCTCATATTTTTGATACTTTCATCCATCGTTATGGCAAATCTCGGTCATCTTTACGATGTCGACTCAAACGTTGTGAAATTCCTGAGGATGAATTACACCCTCAACGGTGATGTTCTCCCATACGAAACCGAGCCTTTCTCCGCATTCCAAATTCAGGATCTATCGAGGAAATTCGAAACCTGCGATCGCAATCTCACGATCCTTCTGAAGGATGAAAAAATCAGAGACGGATTCAAATTCTTCGTGAAGTTGAATCCGACGATAAGCACGAACAACTGGGATTACACCCTTCCCTCGACTTTTGTCGATCTCGAGCAGGCTTTCAGATATTATTCGCTCCCGTCTTTCTTCGAGTTCGGTGGCGAGATAAACGCGTTGAACGGGATGAACCTCCTGATAGATGTGAACATAACGAGGGAGTTCGCCAACTATTACACATCGGACGATGGAAATTTGATACACTTCACCGAGAATCTTTCACCCATCATAGATGGAAACATACCGTTCAGAGGGTATTTTTCATACCAAGCGAAGGATTTCAGCTTGATCTTCGGGAGACAGAAGATCAAATGGGGACCCGGACTCGACAGTCTCACCATCGGTTCAGCATCTCCATATTACGATACGTTCTCTATGAGGGTTGGATCAGATGGGAGATTGGTGAAAAAGTTCAACTACTCCTTCACGTTCATAGGTATAGATCCACACCTGACGGAGGAAGAGTGGGAAATCCAGAAAAGTGTTGAGGATCTGTCCGACAAAGTGTACACGGACGAATTCAAAGGCTTGATAGCCCACAGAGTCGATTTTCTCTTCACCCATAACTTCAGGCTCGGTTTGACGGAGATGTGCCTCATAGGGGGAAAATATCCGGATCTTCAAATACTGAATCCTTTCATACTGTTCCACAACACGTATTACTTCGGCTTCACCAACATACTCGCCGGTTTCGATCTTTCCTATTCACCAGTTCCCGGTTTTCTCCTGTATTCCGACGTGGCTTTCGACGACATAAAACTTCCGAACGAGAAGAATGGAAACCCAACGAGCTACGGAATCATACTCGGTGGGAGATACACACAAAAAATCATGGATTTCATCTTAGGAATCTCTTACGAATTTTCCAGAACATCCAGATGGTTCTACAACAGGTCCGTGCCCTATCTAAAGTACACGAACAGAATCTACAATGTTTCACACCATCCGGAGAAAAACCTCATAGTTGACTTTCCCATTGGATATTCATACGGTCCCGATGCACTCTCCCACAAGTTGATCCTCGATTTCATGGCTTTTCCGCGTTTCAGCCTCAGTCTCGGATTTGAATTTCTATCGAAGGGACCCTACACCCTGTTCACCCCGTTTCTGGAGGAACCAGTTGGGAACACCTTCCCCGAGAACTCCCTCATCCTTTCGTTCAACTTGAAGGCGAAGAGATTGTTCTTCGATTGGCTCAACCTCAACCTTGGTGGGGATGTCAGACTCGTCGGTAATATCATGGATCAGGACGGGGTTTCGGAGTTGAACACAGAAACTGAAAGCGGTGTCTTGTTCAACATCAACCTTGGACTCGGTGCGGAATGGGAATGGTGAGATGGTGGATGAGAGGAAGATCGTTGAATGGCAGATGGGACGAACTTTGAGGGGAAATTTCAGAGTTTTCAAAAGGTGTAGCCACGGTTATCCAACTGTGATAATATCCGATCCAATTTTGGATGGAAAACCTTTTCCTACCATATTTTGGCTGACCTGTCCGTATCTTCGAAAAAGGATCGGGAATCTGGAGAGTCTGGGATACGTGGACAAGCTGGAGGAATTGATCCAAAGGGATGAGAAATTCAGGAACAGGCTGATGAAGGCGCATGAGAAGATCGTTGAATTGAGGTTGAAACTTCTGAAAAAGAAGTATCCTGAATATCTGGAAAATGACGAATTTCTGAGAGCTTTGAAAAAGGGAATCGGCGGGGTAGGAAATCTCGAAACTGTGAAATGTCTTCATCTCCACGTTGCTATCCACTTAGCGGGTATGGACGATCCCATCGGTGAGTACGTTCTGAGGATGATCGATGAGATGGAATGCGATGATGCGATGTGTAGAAGATGCAAATACGAGATCTCCCCCTCCTCATTTTTTCAAGAGGGAGAGTAAGGCTTTCAGATTCTTACTTCTGGATGGATGCTTCAGCTTTCTGAGAGCTTTGACCTCTATCTGTCTGATCCTTTCACGTGTCACGTTGAAGTACTGACCAACTTCTTCAAGTGTCTTTGGTTTTCCGTCTATCAAACCATATCTCATCTTCAAAACAGCCGCTTCCCTCGGACCGAGTGTGTTGAGTATCTTCTCGATCTCCTCCCTTATGAGAACCCTCATGGCGGATTCTTCCGGAGATTCTGCATTTTCATCCTTTAGAAACTCACCATAGGTTGAATCTTCGTCATTTCCTATAGGTGCCTCGAAGGAGATCATTTCCTTGTCCGCCTGCAAGATTTCCTCTATCTTTTCTTTCGGTTTTCCGGTCAACCTTGCAAGTTCCTCCACACTCGGAAATTCACCGTGTTCCTGGAGGTAATCCCTCATCACCTTGTTCAACTTGTTTATACTCTCGACCATGTGGACCGGCACCCTTATGGTTCTTGCCTGATCCGCGATCGCCCTCGTTATGGCTTGTCTTATCCACCAAGTTGCGTAAGTGCTGAATTTGTAACCCTTCTTCCAATCGAACTTCTCGACCGCCTTCAAAAGTCCTATGTTTCCTTCCTGTATCAGGTCAAGGAAGGAAAGCCCTCTACCTATGTATCTCTTCGCTATACTCACGACAAGCCTCAGATTGGCTATTATCAACTTTTCCTTAGCCTTCTCATCACCCTGCTGTGCTCTTCTCGCCAATGCCCTCTCTTGACTGGCTGTAAGGAGAGGTATTCTTCCTATTTCTTTCAAATACAACTTGACGGGATCCTTGAGATACATGTTCTCGAAAACGAAAGGTCCTCTTTCTTCCATCAAAGATTCCATTACATCCTGTGTGTCGACACTTTCCTCCTCGGCAGGTTCTTTATCTAAAACCTTTATATTCCTCTTCTCCAACTCCTCATATATGGTCTCTATGAAATTCGTATCGAATCCCTCGTAATCCGGAGGGATCACGGAATCTATATCTTCGTAAGTTATGTATCCCTTCTTCTCACCTATGGATATCAGCTTCTTCAACCTCTTGTTGATCTCGTTTCTGTTCTTCACCTTGGTTTTTCCCGTTTTCATGAAAAATCACCTCCCTTCAACGTGGAGAGAAGTTCCATCCTGAGCTTCATGAGCTCTCGTTTCTTGGAGTCCTCCACGCTCTTCAGGAGTTCGTCTATCTCCTCTATCCTCTTCCTTATCCTCAAATTTCTGAGGTTCTTCTCGCAATCTAATATGACAGATTCTGGGTCTGCTGGTTCAAAATCCCATGTTAGAATTCTGAAGAATCTGTTTGAAAAATCTTTATCCAGAAATGATATGAAACCATCCTCCGAAAAGCCCCCCGTATCTTCCAAGGTTTCCAAATAATCCAGAAGTTTTCTTCCGACCCCTTCGAGAAAATCACGATACTCCTTGAGTATTCTCACAATTTCATCACGCCGATCCGCAACATTCAGAAACAGCTTCACCAAGGTATCCTCAGCGTCGAAGGTCCAGCCTTCCACCGTTGTGAACTTTTTCCCTTCCTCGCCGATCGGTGAGGACGAAATCAAGTACATCTTCACCGATGTTTCCCCGAGATCTATCATATCCGAAACCTTCCTCACCAATCTCTCGAATCTGACGGGATTTTTCGAAAACATGTTGATGGAGAATCTCTTCAACCTTCTCAAAAATTCCTCCACACCGTTCACGTTGCTGAGGTTCAAATCTTTGGAAAGTTCTGACACCAAGAAATCCTCATAATTCACCGCTTTCTTCAGGAATTCCCTCAAACCCGAACAACCAAGTTTTCTAAGAAGATCGGCGGGATCCTTGACACCAACATCCATCGGATTCAGTACCATCACGCTGATGTCCTCATCAACCACGTTCATGTTGACGAGAAAATTCAAGCCCGCCTTTCTTCCAGCTTCATCTCCATCGAAAAACAGAAGGAAATTCCTGCACAGTCGCGATAGAACTTTAATTTGATATCTCGATGCCACCGAACCGAGTGTTGCAACCACGTTCTCCACACCACAAGAATGAAGAGCCAAGAGATCCATGTATCCTTCGACCAGAACGACGAATCCCGTGGTTTTTATGGCATCCCTCGCCTTGTCCAAACCGTACAGCAGTCTTCCCTTCTTGAAATAAGCATTTTCAACTGTGTTCAGATACTTCGGCTCTTCTGGATCGTCTGGGAATATCCTTCCCCCGAATCCGATGACCTTTCCAGATTCGTTCGATATCGGAAAGGTTATCCTACCTTCAAAGAAATCCACGATCCCATGACGTGATCTTTTCAAAATTCCGAAATTCTCCCCATCCCTTTCGGAGAGACCATT
>Ga0164318_10002156_pt1 | contig 18114 bp, 17 predicted proteins | sample GuaBasSedimGuay9_FD_113734 | JGI IMG/M metagenome (GOLD analysis project Ga0164318, IMG submission 113734) | Subseafloor sediment microbial communities from Guaymas Basin, Gulf of California, Mexico - Guay9, Core 4571-4, 0-3 cm | ecosystem: Environmental > Aquatic > Marine > Hydrothermal vents... | reverse complement strand
TATTTGTATTTTTGTCATTCGATATTGTTTCGAGTTTCGATATTCGATATTCGGATTTAAGTTTTGCAAGGACTTATCAGCCATAAAGAAATTCTTTTGCCATTTTTGCAAGAATTTTACAATTAAGCGCCTAATATAAAGAAGCTCGGGAAGGCAAGGAACTTCCCTTCGGGAATCGTTGTCATTCAGGGCTCGCGAGGGGTCTGCGAGGGGAGTAGGCCGCCAAACCGATCCCCCCTTGCTGACCCTGATTTTCCTTTAACTATTCCTTTTTGATCAAGGTATGATAAAATCCATCATCACCTTTCCATGACTTTATGAAATCCGCCTTTCCAATCCCTTTTATCATTTGAGGCGCAAGTTTAAGCATTTTTTCATCATCTGCTATTATTTCCGCATATTCTCCCGACTCGATTTTATCAAGTTCCTTTGAAACCTTTTTTGGCCTGTCAGCTATCTTTGGCATATTTCTTACATCAATCATTATCCTTGGTTCATCCATTTCATCCACTTCCCTTCTAAGCCTTTTTTAACGTTTTCGATTCTCTGTAGTGCCTGTGAACATAGAAAATCACTACAAGAGAAAATGGCAGCAACAATATTGCCGGTGCGTATGGAGGCGCATATGTACCTAAAAATCCTTTTGCTGTATTGAACCACCCTTCCTCGCCACCGGGTATGGATCCGGCAATCATACCGAATATATCGGTACCTGCCATTATCCATATCAGCATGCTTCCCATTACTATCTTTCCTAATTGATGAATCTCGCGGGCGTTTTTGAGACCTGAAAGATAAAATATTCCCGCAAAGATCATCACAAGACCGCCCCATCCACCCCTGAAACCATCATTTGGTATCATAAGCGTGGCTGAGGTATATTCGCTCCCTCATTAATTTCCATATCAAGTGTAATAGTCCTCCCCATCCAAAAGCCGCTATTAAAAGAACAACCAGACTTCCTAAAAGCGCTTTCCAGGATTCTTTAAGTATCATCGCGAAGGTTGCAACACATGGGAAATATATTGAAACAAGCACTACCGAAGTTATCATCTGATACTTTGTCATATGAATGGCGCTGAGCTGGGCAACGGCAAGATCCTTTCTCAGAAACGCAGCTACAAGCGGACCAGCGGTCTCCTTCGGTACACCAAACCAACCCTCAAAAACGGGTGCAAAGACATTACCGAGCCAGTCTATGGTTCCTGCAAGATAGAGTATGTTTACGATTAAGCAGCCCAACAGAACAAACGGGACAGCCACTTTCAGAAAACCAGATGTTCTCATCCATACCTTCCTCTTGATATTTTTTAACATAGGCTTTTGGTATGGGGGCACATCCATCAGAATTTCAGGCGCCCTGCCTGAGATAACCTTATTTAATATATAACCCATCACAAAATATCCTATAAAAAGGTAAAGCATAACAAAGCCGATAGATTCCGGGATAACATCCTGCATAATCCCGATTTGTGCACCACATGGTATAAATGTAGCAACAAGCGCCATCATTATAAACCGCTGCTTCCTTGTCTCCAGAATCCTTGTTGAGGCTACAGCCGGCACATTACATCCGAGACCAAGTATCGTAGGGACTATGGCATATCCATGCAGGCCTATCTTATGCAGAAGTGTATCGATAAGCACTGCAAGCCTTGGCATATATCCAACATCTTCCAAAAAGGCTAACATTAGATAAAATATGAATATAGCGGGCAATACTACTCCGAAAGGAACAAATAACCCGGATGTCAATACACCAAATGACTCAAAACTATTGTCTGATGCCGTAAGCATGCCATTCTGAATATGTCCCGCATCCACCATTATGGCATAAAACCAGTTCCCCAGACCCCCGGGAAATACCGATTGCATCCAGGGCAGCCAGTGTTCATCGAAGATTTTGCACATAAATCCATCCGTAAATAGAGTCCCTGCAAAGCTGCCGAATATACTCCAGAATCCGTACAAAACTGCAATAGCCACCGGTATGCCGGTCGAAGGCCTTACTGTAAGATCTCCGATCGCATCTTTCAATGTGTGCCGATATGCGCCAAACCTTACTGTTTTTTCTGATATCTTTTCAATTAATTCCCAACGCTGATCAGCAGTTAATTCCATTTTTATATACCCCCCATTCTTTCAACAATAGCATCTGCATCAACAGGTGTTATATCCTTTAGCTTGGAAACCACGGCAGAAATGCCCTCACCACTTATCCCAACAGTAGGAACTACCGGCACGCCAAGAATCTGCTCTAACTCGGGAGCATCAATTTGTATGTTTTTATCCATCGCAGTGTCCCACATATTAAGCGCGACAACCACGGGAAATCCCTCTTCAATAATCTCCAACAAAAGATAAAGACCCCGCTCAATCTTGGAAGCATCAACAACGCATATTATCTTTGCATCTTTGTTGTCACGCAGCATCTTTACGGCAACCTCTTCTGCCTTATCCTTTGGGTCGAGAGAAAATGTCCCTGGCACATCAATAACCTCGATATCTTCACCAAACTGGCGCATATAACCCTTTGTGTAATCAACTGTCGTGCCCGGATAATTTGACTCGATAACATTTGCACCTGTTAACCTGTTAAAAAATACACTTTTGCCAACATTCGGGTGCCCCATAAGCAAGACTCTCATATTAAACCTCCATAATTATCTTATCTGCCACGCTCAGTCCCAGGGAAGTTTTGGCTTCATCAACCATCACTACAACAGGACCTTTTAACGGTTCCTTTGTTATCATCTTTATTTTTTTGCCGGTCCTGATACCTACACCCGCTATCTTTTGCCTTAAATCTTCTTCAATTTTGACTACTACACCTTCTTCATCATAGGCCATTTCATTTAATTTTTTCTGCATATGGCACCTCCCCTTTTCATGCTGTTTTCGGCGGCTTATTGAAGAATTTCGATTATCACGAAACCGCTATTCTTTGAACTCTGATTCGTTGAGCCATTCCCTCGCCAATGGCAATCATTCCCCCATCAAGCTCAACAACGACCGGGCCCCCATCGGAAGAAACCACCCGGACAGTGCTTCCTTCCGATATGCCGCGCAGGAGCAGTTTCTGTCTGATACCCCGTCCGCCTTCTACGGCTACAATCCGCGCCTGGTCTTCAGGCTTTAAATTGCTTAAAACCATACAGATAAAAGCTCCTTTCGTATATCAGGCAGATTACAATGAGACCTTTGCATAACGTTCCCTTTTGCCCAATTTCTGCGTCAGGCTCAAATTTTAATCCTCGAAATATCCAATATATTCCTGTGGTTAAAATCTTCGCCTTCCTTAAACTTGAACAAAATTGAACATTCTGCAAAGGTCTCAATATCTTTGTTACCTAAAATAATATTTGTGCTACAATATAAGATTAGATAAGCCAAACTTAATCTGCAAAAAAAATTATTTTATTTTATTTTCTAATTCTTTTATTTCCGCGCCATACTTTTTTTCAAAATGCTTCATTCGTTCCAGGCATTTGTTATCATCACGGCCATGCTTTCGATATTGATCAAAATTGAGCAGCCAGTCAGAACCACCCCTCGGACAGGTCTCAACAAATTCCATAAACTTCACAAATCTCTCAAGCGTGACCGGACTGACAACATGTTCCATTCTACAGGCATCTTCTTCAGCCGTTTTTGCATCTATATTTAATATGCCTGTCAGAAAATCACGAAATATGACATGCCGGCGGTAAACATCCCTCGCAATACGCTTACCCTTTTTTGTCAATTCGACATATTCATATTTTTCATGATTGACCAAACCCTTCTCGGCAAGGTTATTCAACATGCTCGTAACAGTCGGAAGTTTTACGTTCATTTTCAGGGCTATGTCTTTAACCCGGACAAACTTCTTGCTCTTCTCCACGGTAAGAACAGTTTCCAGATAATCTTCCATTGTTGAGCTTAGCTTAACTTGATACATTATTATCTACCAAACAAAATCAGAGTGACGACATTGTTATATGTTTGATTCATCTAAGAATTTTCTTATAATCTAATTAATTGCTTAATGTCAAGGATTTTTATCAAAAGGCGAAAAAAATAACCGCGGGCATAACACAGAGATTGGACGAAAATAATCAACAGACTCACTGATGTTTCGGCAATAGAGGCGAGAATCTGTATGTTTTACCATGTGTTTCAAAGCTGACTATGTTCTCCTCGTTTTCTTTTAATTTGCCTTCAACGATACGGCGGCAACCAAAGTCGTGAAATGAAACCTGGTGAGTAGGAACATCTTTTTCATCTACACCTTTATAATGTTCTTTCCTGGTTTCTTCGCTGAGTTCACGGATAAACAATCTCTGGCAACGTGCCCGATCTTCCGTTTCCCCGGTAATAATCGAGACAATATAATTACCGTGAAATGGCATAGGCATTTTAATTCTGGTTTTCATCTTTCCATCCTTTCCGTCTGTTTGAGAGCAATCTTTCAACCTCCCGCCCTTGAACTTTAGAGTTTTTATCCACAACAATTGCCTGCCTGTGCGTTGCCTGTCTGCGCCTGCCTGTGCCGCCTGCACGGCAGACAGGCAGGCACGCAGACAGGAGTTTTTTGCGTAGATGTTGGTGTCAGGGGTCAGGGATCTGCGGTGTTTTTACAACATGTCTCATCGTGCCAAAAGCCCAATGGGTGACCGTTGTCTTTTGCTGATCCGGTTCGACTGAGCGTTCGACTGAGCTCACGCCGAAGGCTCACCGAAGTCCCGACACCTGATCCCTGATAATTTTGCGGCTTTGCCGCTTTAAGCTTCATTCGCTCATTTGCACGCCTGTTTCCGTTATCACTCCTGTAACAAGATTGCCCGGTGTCAGATCAAATGCGGGATAAAATGCTTTCACATCAGGACCGCTGACAGGAATCCCCCGGAATTCAAGGACTTCTTGTGGATCTCTTTCTTCAACAGGAATATCCGCACCGTTCAGTGTGCGTTTGTCAGGCCCGCCATATCCAAGAATATAAAATGGGATATTGTAGTACTTAGCCAGGATCGCGAGTTGTAATGTTCCTATTTTATTGGCCACAGTTCCATCCATGGCAATGCGGTCCGCGGCTGTGAAGACTTTATCAATTACCCCCCGCGACATGAAATGAGCCGGCATATTATCCGTAATAAGAATTGTTTCCAGGCCAAGCTGGCTCACGGACCAAGCGGTGAGTCTTGCCCCCTGCAAATAGGGTCTGGTTTCTGTGCAGATCACCCGGATTTCTTTACCGTTTTCCTTAGCATATTTAAGCATATAGAGCAGACCCGGACCAGCGAAACAGTGTGTCAGGATTGTGTCGCCTGAATTAAGAAGCGGTTCAGCATGCCTGCCCGTAGCCTGAGACATACCCCTCTGTCTTAAAAGCACATCCTCGAGAACTTCGTGAATTACAACAGAGGCCGGACGTTTATCTCCTCTCACCTTTTTCATGGCTTTATCCAGCAGAGCAACCAGATGAAAGCCCGTCGGACGTGTGGCACAAAGGCGTGTCACTGCATTCTCCAGTTTGCCCATGTTAAAATCACTATTACTCTCTTCCAGATCCACAGCCGCAAGGTAAAGGCCGAAACCGGCAGCTATGGCAATATCCCCAGCGCCCTGCACCACCATATCTTCTATAGCCCGGGCCACATCCTCATAATTGCTGCACGTAACCGGCGCTATCTCGCCGGGAAGTTTACGCCGGTCAACCATGACCAACTTGTTATCTTTAAGATAAACGGTATTTTCCAGATTCATCAACAATGGCTCTTCCAAATTCAATCCTTCCTGCATTCGTGGTTCCCCCCCGGGAGCAAAACCCGCCCTCTTTACTATTCCCTCAGCCTGAAACGCCATGCACAAAACCATTCCTCCGGATGTTCATCGGGAGGACAAGCGATACATTCGGTTGTAATTCTTGAATCGATACTTTCAGCAAAATAACTGTATTCAACGATGCCCGCAGACTTGCATGGATAGTCGTCAAGGCCCTTCCGTTTTCTTGCTGACTGGACACGACAATCGTTCATCTGAAAAACAACAGTATTTTCGTCCTCGTCGATAATGGATTGAACATTGATCCGTGCATACATCCGAAATCTCAGCGCCTTTTTTAATCCTTCCAACCCCGGATGTTCTCCAAGGCCCAGCAATTGTTTGATTGACCATGCCTCAAAAGGAGAAAAACGGGTCCATGTGGAATCATTGCAACGCTTTGCGTCATACATGCCGCGGGAAAACTCGACAGACTGAAACCAGATCCCGTCATTAGCTAACCAGTTCACACCAAGATCGGTTGTTAGTTTCAGGAGTTTTTCTTTCGACATATTCAGTAATTGTTTTGGCACTCCATCCACCATCTCAAAACCAAAGGCCCTGGCCAGCCTGTTCATTTGTACGCTGTAACTATCACTGTGTGCCTTCTTCATAACATCCAGAGCTTTCTTCATCCCCAGCTGATGCTCCACTTCAAGAAACCACATGGTATAATGAACTATAGTCCTGTGAAACATGTCCAGAACATACCGCGCCAAACCTTCCTGATTAAGATCTTCGGGACTCCCAATCTCGTTGTCCATGCTTTTATCTCCTTTTTCCATTGTGTGTTTTTGTTTTAAAGAACAGATCTGCGTCCGTTGTATCTTTCCGTATCATAATATTTGTCGATATCGACAATCTTCAGCTTTTTGATAACTTCTTTAAGAGGAATGCTGGTAATTTCTCCCCGCACGAAGCTCGCCATACGGCCAAAATCTTCATTGATAATCATATCAATTGCCGCAATGCCGAACCATCTCGCCATTAATCGATCACGCGCTGAGGGAGAGCCCCCTCTTTGCAAGTGACTTAAAATGATATGGCGTGTTTCAAAACCTGTTTTCTCCTCTATTGCATCAGCCACATAACTTGCGATTCCGCCAAGGGACAAATTACCGAAATCATCGATTCTACTGTCTTTGACAATTTCTTTCCCCCCCTTTTGCATAGCTCCTTCTGATACAACGACTATACTGTAACGGATCTCCATTCCTTTCCGTTCCTGAAGCAGTTCACAGACACAATTTATATCAAAAGGATATTCAGGAATCAGGATAATATAAGCGCCGCTGCACTCACCCCCGTGAAGGGCAAGCCAGCCTGCATGTCTTCCCATAGTCTCCACGACAAAAATACGGCTGTGAGAACCCGCGGTCGTCCTTAGACGATCGATTTCTTCCGTGATGACGTTTATAGCCGTGTCATAGCCGAGAGAATAATCTGTTCCAAAAAGATCATTATCAATGGTTTTAGGAACGCCAACAGTCTTGATACCCTGAATGTGCAATTTGTGGGCAACGCCCAGGGTATCGTCACCGCCAATCGCAACGATCACATCAATTCCAAGTTTTTTCACGTTTTCAATTAGCTTTTCCGACCGATCATTCTCCGGGTTGAAGGGATTTGTCCGCGATGTTCCAAGATACGTGCCCCCATACCGGTCCCACGTCCGCACAACATTCTCATCGAGATGCTTGAGATGGCGTGCGCAACTTTCCGGATCGTCGGGATTAACTTCTATTAGCCCCCGCCATCCATCCATGATTCCCACAACATCGAATGTTACAGAACGTTTAGCGGCAAGCCGGCGATCGAGAGCGGTTTTTGTTACCCATTTGACCACTCCGTTAAGACCGGCGCAATCTCCCCCGCCTGTCAGAACTGCTATTTTAATTCTCATGGTCCAACCTTTCAGTTACCAGTTATTTTCAACTACTCGATATTTCCCAGATACTCTTTCTCCAGGTAGGTAAAATCGATTTGATCGTGACGATAAGGCAACGACTCCCTGATATTCTCGGGAATCGGCCCCCATTTTGCCTCAAATTCTTGTAAATAGGTCTGGCGGCCCTTCAGGAAATCCTCCACTTTTTTCTTCAAAATATCCTTGTCCGGAAACCTGGGATAGGAAGTCATAAGGTCCATGTTGGCTCTATCGCTTTTTATGGGATAGCGGTAACCGAGGTGATCCGGTTCAGAGCTGAATCGAAGCTGAACTCTCAGGATATCGCTGTAAGACGCCAGAGACTGCCTTAATGATACGTTCTCATCTTCGCCGATAGTTCCTGTATTTGCCAGATAGCACTTTATGCGATTCCTTTTTATAATGTTGTAAAACAGCATGGCATGTTCCATGCGGTCACCCGCAATAAACGGATCAAGGAAAAATACCCGCTTGAATTTTCCGGCCTGATCAGGATCACCGCCAGTGCTTTCAATAGATTCGCCATAGATAAATTGCATGGTAGCCTGTTCGGGAGTGAGTTTGGATATGACATTAGTCAGAGGATTTCTTGTCAATATGAATACATAATCGATTCTGTCAGCTCTTAAGCTTTTACTCGCCAGTTCCAGATTTTCCCGCCTTATAACGGCTCTGCCATTACCAGTTTTACTGGTATCTTTAAAATCAGGCATATAGGGATAACGGGAAATGGCGACATTCTCGAGAAAAGTATCTGGTGACAGGGCGGCGCGCAAAATTTCCGGCTGGCTCTCGTCCAGGCCCTCCGTTTTGATGTAAAGGCCACCCTGCTCAAAGGCGGCGAAACTTCCGTCAAAACCAAGAGTGCCCCCATCATCACCGACCATTTCAGATGTTTCTTTAGGAATTTTAGCCAGTTTCCGGCAGAGTGTCGTCGTCTTCCCTGTGGCAGTCAGCCCTGAAACGCCTGTTACTCTTTCATGTAATTCCGGCCTTCCCGCCTCAAGATCGTAAATCCAGAGGTGATCAACTCTTGCCCCGCTATGCAGGAAAATCCCCAGTTTATCAATTGTTTTTACCCGCCAGCTTTCAAACTGGAAAACACCCTTCTTGGCCTCGCCGACATACGTGCTGTTCCGGCAGATTTTTACCTGATCCCCCCTCTTATCACCCATCCAGAGACGAATTGTCACATCTTTGTCAATCAATTTTTTAAATTTGTTCGGTTCAAAGGCATCATCCATAAAAAATATAATCGTATAAGTAGGGTTTTCAACCATGCGTGCCGCCGGTGTATCCTCAAAAAGAAGTTTTACTCCATAGGCAATCTGAGCGTATGGTTCGGGCATAATGAATCGCGCAGTGACACCGTCTCGCCCATCCCCTATGATTGTATCCAGAGAAACAATCTTTTCGTTGCTTAAACATTCCACTGCCTGCAAAGCAAGAGCTTCCTCTTCCTCTCCAAAAGAATCATCTATATTATTTTTGGTATGGGGAGCCGAACGTGACATGGGCTCTGAATCCGCAGCGACAGAACCTAGGTGTGTCTGGATAACCCCTTCTTGCTGTATGGCAATCTCCTTATATTCGTCAAGCGTCTTCCCTTCTATAAGTCTGCCATCTTTCTTTGCGTCACAATAAATTTTTTCAGCGGCCTTCTTAAAATAATTATTCATAAATCACCTGCTCACCGTTTTGATTTTGACGAACGCGTGAAAGGTCTGAAATATCAGGAAAAACGTTCCGTCATTACTTTCGTTAAGAAATATAGAGTAAAAGATACACAGGGTCAAGGGAAAAGGATTGATAAACGGCGATTGACGGGATATACTGTTTATTGGTAGATAGTTGAAGTAATTGATAAACCTAACCCAGATAAACTAGAAATTCGAAATTCGAAGCACGTTCGACGGTTCGACTGAGCTCGCCGAAGGCTGAGCGTTCGACTGAGCTCACGCCGAAGCCACTTTTGCACGAACTTTACAATTAAGGGACTAAAGGAAGGTATACTGAAATTGACGAAAATGAGCTTGTCTCTTCTCTCAAAAAACCACCACAAATGGATCCGCAGGCTGCATCAGAAAAAATATCGTCTGGAGGAAAAGGCATTCATTGCTGAAGGTCTGAATTCACTGCAGTCAGCCATGGAAATGACCCATCATCCTGTTAAGGAAGTTATCGTCGAGAAGAATTATGCCGAATCAATCAAGAATTGTATTTCCGATGACATCCCGGTTTATACATGCTCCAAAAAAGAGATGGAAAGTATCTCCACAGAAGAAACACCCCAGGGAATAATAATAATTTGCAGTGAAACAGAATTCTCCTTTGATGAGTTGGAAAAAAATCCTCCCAACAACCTGTTATATCTGGATAAGGTATCAGATCCCGGCAACTTGGGAACTATCCTGAGAACGGCGGCATGGTTTGACATGAAACAGATCCTTCTTAGCCCATTCAGTGTTGATCTGTTTAATACAAAGGTGGTCCGGGCGTCTGCTGGTGCGATTTTCGGCATGAAAATCTATCAATCCATCGATTTCGACAGGCTGTTTCAGTTTGCAAAGCGGAAGAATTATAAACTGACTGCGGCGGTACCGGAGGGTGGAATACCGATCAATCGTTGGAAGAAAACCAGGAAAAACATCCTCTTGCTGGGTCACGAAGCGAAAGGCCTTTCGAAAGAGATCATCGAACAGGCAGACCAGCGTATCTCAATTCCAAGTCAGGGAAATGTCGAATCCCTGAACCTGGCAATTGCGGCGGCAATCATCCTCTATGAAATTGCCGGCAGGTAAGTCAAGAGCTGTGCATAGCGTTCCAACACTATTAGAGTCTTTATTCACACAACTGTCTGCCTGTGTATTGCACCTGTCTGCGTTGCAAACGCGACAGGCAGGCGCAGACAGGCGTTTTTTGCGCAGATGTTGGTGTCAGAGGTCAGGAATCAGCGGTGTTTTTACAACATGTTTCATCGTGCCAAAAGCCCAATGAGCGAACGTTGTCTTTTGCTGAACCGGTTCGACTGAGCTCACGCCGAAGTCTCACGCCGAAGTCCCGACACCTGATCCCTGATAACTTTGCGGCTTTGCCGCATTAGGCTGAAAGCTGACAATTAGCCTTTAATCTTCTGTCCTTTATCCTTCGTTCTCCAGCCTAACCATCTGAGCAATTTACCTCTTTACAACAAGTACGGGATTTTTTGCTTTTCTTACCACCTGTTCCGAAACGGAACCGAGAAACATTTCCCTGATGTTACTCTTTCCATGTGATCCGACAACGATAACGGAAACACCTTCTTCCTCTTCCGCCTTCAATATTGTTCTAAAAGGAATTCCCTCTTCAATTCTTACCTTAACCTTAAATCCGCTCTTTTTCAATTCGTCTTCCAAGGGACTCAACGTTTGCTTTACTTTTTCTCTCCAGTCCCTTTCGATTTTTATGAAATCCATGCCAGCTTCAGCATACATTGCCAGAGAATTAAGGCTTCTCTTATCAATGACATGCAGCAGGACAACCTCTTCAGCGCCGGCGCTTTTCAACCCCTTAACAAACGTAAAAGCCTTCATTGCAACATCTGAAAAATCCGTGGGATGCAATATTTTCTTAAACATTTTCATACCCCCCTTTTAATGCTATACATTTTACATTATATCGGTGCTTTTGGCCACTTATGTTATTAATTTTAAAAAAAATTTTTAGTATTGTCAAGGGGCTAAAAATTAGAGGAAGTTGGGATCATATCTTAAATATTAAGTATACGCGTAACTACTCACGTAGTTATGCTGAAGCTGTTTTGGCTGAAGGGGCAGGAAGATCACAATTGCGGTACTTTGGCAGAGAAACGGTTTGACTGAGCTCGCCGAAGACAGCAGATTTCTGCATCAAACATAGCTTCAAAGTGTGCAATATGATTCGCCTTCGGCTCATGAATCTTCGATTTTCCGCTTTTCCTATCAGTCTTCAGCCTTCAGTCTATCCACCGGAGTAGTTACGTATACGCTTTTTAATCTTTTCCTGCTTGATTCTTAGTTTCCCTTAGTACGTCTCAGTTTTTTCATTTTGAGTAATAACATCCTTGTCTCAGGATGGCTGAGTATCCTGTTTGCTTCAAGGAGTTGTAAATATTCCTCAGGCAGAACAACAACAGGGTTCAGGTTTATATCTTGTTGAATATTTAAACACATGGGGATTGTGGCCGAAATTCCGGTTTTCATGCTGATCTGTCCCGATCTTTCAAGCCGGAACAAAAGTGACTCTGGAGGAGTTATCCGGACTGAGTCGGTGCTGTCCGGGAGTATAATTTTGATACTGATATGCTTTCTGGTTGTCCAGTCCCGATACATCGGATTATCGCGTTTATCTCTTTCTACACCTTCTATACCGCTAATGAGACACGGTAATTTCAGGTAAAGATAATCACCCTGCCGGGTCGCGTACTTTTGCACTTTTACTGAAAATTCCTCAATTCCCGGGTACACATTATAATTGGTAATGTATTCGCTGTCTGCCGTGGCTGACTGGCTGACAGCGGCCACCAGCTTCTGATGATAGCGCCTGCGTTTCTCTGGTGTCATTTCGGCAAATAGTTTATGAAATAATGCGAAGTCCATTCCATAGACTTTACGCGTTATTTTCATCGCTGCATCGCCGTTTTTAGACAATCTAATGGAAAAACTCATATTATCTCGATCCTTCAATTCAGGTGAAGATGCGGAGATTGTTTTTATTTGCCCTGATTGCAACAACAGAGCCGGATACCCGTCGTTTGGTGTACTCCCCAGCCGGGCATATTGATCGGTATCGTTCAAATAAATATATCCCTGGTCTGTCTTGAGGCGTACGAGAACATCGTGAAACCATCCGGGAGCAGGATACTTCCGTATGGGATCCTGCAAGCTTTTTATTTGCGAGTTCCATGATGCAAGAATAAATTCCGGGTAATATCCCGCGGTGCGTAAAAGCGAGTATAACAGTACCGCTTGATCGGCGGAATCTCCGTATCCATCAGCCAGTGTCTTATCGGCCGGTGTTATTTGATCAAGAGGCAAATCACTAATACCAAGATCGATATGATGAATATTCTTTGCCACAAAGTCCCGAATCGCAGTAATTCGCCTGACATCATTATGAATGCCGAAGATAAGTCTTTTTGCCATGGCTGCCGTTTCCGGTTGAAGTGAAGCGGCTTTAATCAGTGTCTGACGCACATTTTCAGCATAATGTTTCCAATCTCCGGCAGATGCAAAGACCACAGGATTAAAACTGTACCACGGGGGCATATAGCCCTCATATTTCACAGGTTCCACCTTTGTGGCGGTAAACTCAAATATCGTCTTTCCATCAATATGCCTGGATTTTTCTATGATGACCTGTTCGGGCTTGCGTTTCAATATGTTCTCTAATCCTGTCCCGCCGTCAGCCTTAAGAATCTTCAGGTGTAAATAATCCGGGACTTTTATTCGCAGCGTTTTCTTTACGCAAGGATAATAATAACGAAACATTCCATCTATGGAAAATAACGAATAGTTCCCCGGGCTTCCGGCTCGTTCCCCCTTTATATTATCCCTTATGGAAAAAAATGGACGATTTTTCTTCTTTCTCACGATGGTGTACTCGATAATACTGCCTTTTTCCACACCGGGAAGACTGACTACAAGCGTCTTGGCTGCCGGATAGCGGGGAGCATTCCCAACCCAGCCTGCATCCATTTCATTGATTTCTTTATCTTCTATGGTTTTTACCTCTCCCGACGGAGATGTCACCACGGCTTTCAGGATTTTGACGTCCTCCCATACAGGATTGTAATTTATGTAAATATCGCTGTTCTTTTTCTTACCACCATAAGTGAGGATTTTCATTTTCAGATGTTTAGTTTCCGTCCAGTTATTCGCGTCTTTAAGATCATACTCAACCACCTCATTCAGCACTGCAGCATCCGCATGAAAAGAAGAGTACCATGCTGTCTCATCATGGATATTTTGTGTGGCGGATTTGGAAAAAATAGGCATCTTCCGGTTTTCGGATTCGATCTTCTTGAGTGTTTCCTTGAGAATCAGGTATTCTTTTGGTGAATACTCAGGGAGTTTCATTTTGAAGACATTTTCACTCACGAGAGTCTGCTTTTGAATGGATATATTACGATTCCAGGTGGTTCCCGCGTTGTCAATACTTTCATATTCGGGCAGGCTTATGAACTTGCCAACCGATTGATTCAGATCCAATTTCAGTGTCTCCCTGACACCGCATGAATACCGGGTGAGGAGTGGGTATTTGCGTTTTTTGAGACCCATTTTCTTAATGAGGTAATGAACCAGGCCGACGTTGTTGCCCATGCGCGGCACAGGCACCATGACGATATTTTTCCCCGAGATAAGAATGTCCTTTGCCTCGAAGTTGAGATCAGCCTTTAACGGACTTTTTGTATCAAGAATGTTGGAAGGAGTTATCCTGTAATCGATAAGCCGGGCGCCCGGTACGATTTTCTTAATTATTTTCTCGAAGTATCCACGCCGCTCATCAGCCGGCAGTCTCGAAAAATAGCCTCGATAAACATTGTCATTAATACCATTGAAGCTCAGTATGGATTTTGCCTTCAGATTTCCTGCCTTATCAAGCCGGCCTTCTGTTTTGATATCCATCATATTCTGCTCTGCAGGCTGAATGGGGCTGGTTCGGAGTGTTTCACCTTCAGGTGTGGCGATAAGATAACTCAGGTTGTTGAGATAGGAGGGTAAAAGTTGTTTCGTGTTTTCGTCGGTCGAGTCCATCAGCAGGTATGAACCGTTTTCCTCACGCACACATGAAATGGCATGGTTGAAAAAAGGCTGGGGCACATCGAAATCTTTTTTAGGGCCGACCATGATCAGAACGGGATAGGAATCGAATCCGGCCAGCCGCAGCATTGACACGAGCAGAGCGGCCTTGTCCCGGCAGACACCGGCGCGCCGGTCAAAAGTCATGTTAACCGGATGCGGCTCATAACCGGGGGCATTTTTTTCTACGGTGAGGCCGAGGTAACGAATCTCCTGCGACACCCATTTAAAAATTTTTTTAATCTTTTCGTGTGAATCAACGATACCCTTTGTCAGATGCTCTACTGTTTTTTTCATTGCTGGCGTAGTTTTTTCTATGTTCGGTTTACTCAAGTTCCAGTACCAGCGGGAGATCGACTTCCAGTCTTTTATTGTGCTGACGAGCAGCCGCTGTGTCTGACTGTACAGAGGGGGCATTTCGGGTTCAGGAAAGGCGCGTGGAACATTTACTGCAATCCACCTATAAATAATCAGATTACCATGATCTTGTTTTGTATGAGTTACCGTGCCGGGAATTTCAGCTTTGAGGGCAATGTTCTGAAGGGGTCTTTCCTTTGGAGCAACAACTATATATTCGGAGCGTTTTATAGGATTAATGCCTTCAAAGTTTACATAGTCGCTCCAGGTTCCGGGCATACGAGCCTTGGCACAATCATCAAATATAATAAAGTGGATAACATCCCCCAGATTCAGTCGCGGGATATTTACCCGCAGGATTTTGCTGTCAGGATTATAAATACCGGATTCCATCTGGGTCTGATTAATCATGACACGACTATTTTTAGTAATGTCGACGTGATCCACCGTGCCGTCATTTTTGAGCACTTCAACAAGCTTAAACCTGGTGGTATTGTAGGGAATAGTGAAGTAAGACGAAACAGTTTTGAAAGACTGCCGGCCCCTTTCAGTAAGAATTTTTGTATAGGATTCATCACATTCGATGTAAGTGCCATCTTTTTGATACCTGATCCAATGCTTCTGATCTACCGTTACAACATCGGCATTGGGGTATTTCGCGCGGGTAACATCATTTGCAGATTTTATTACATGGTGTTGATCAAGGGGTTCCCAGGAGGTTATTTTCCGGTTACAAGACAGGGTTACTGAAGCCAGTATCAGAATAAATACGATAAAAGGAAGAGTTAGCGTAATACGATTGTGTGTCTTGTGCATTTTTTCCATAATTATGTCTCCATTCATGTGCTAACGCGGCAAAGCCGCGAAATTTTAAATTTTAAATGTTGAATTTTAAATTAAGGATAAAGCCATTTTCACTAAAGTAATAAAACTGATAAACTCGTAGGAAGATAATTTTTTGAGTATAATGAAAAGTTCGGGGAAAAGGCATTCTCGGACAGTCTCCTAGATATTCTGACGGATTGCTTCTTTAATACTCTTAGCATAATCGGAAATGATATTCACCATGTTATTTTTGTCGCTGTTTTCATCGATCAGCCGGACAAAGGCGCTTCCGATGACGATACCGTCGGCATAGGGTGCGATCTCACCTGCCTGTTTTCGCGTGGATATGCCGAAACCGACGACGACAGGCAATGTTGTTATGCTTCTTATCCTCTTCATTTCTCTTTTGATGTCTGAAACCTGTGGCTTCGCGGTGCCGGTGATGCCGGTAATGGATATGTAGTATAGAAATCCCCTGGCATTTTGTGAGATCTTTCGGATTCTGTCGTCGGCACTTGTCGGCGCGATTAGAGAAATGAAATCGATTTCCGATCTGTCCGTGTATTTTCTCAGTTCGGAAGACTCTTCAGGCGGGAGGTCCACGACCAGGATTCCATCAACGCCGGATGCCGTTGCCCTTTTTGCGAATCTTTCATTTCCGTAAATAAGGATGGGGTTGTAATAACCAAAGAGGACGATTGGAATATCACTGAATTTTCTTACAGATTTTGTCATATCAAGGATGTTGGAAAGTGTTGACCCGTTTTCCAGAGCCCTCCGGGATGCTGCCTGAATGATGGGACCATCGGCTGTAGGATCGGAAAAGGGAACCCCGATTTCGAGGATATCCACACCCGCGGCATCCAGCCCTAATATGATCTCCTTCGTTTTATCCAGGTTCGGATCACCTGCCGTCAGATAAGCAACGAGCGCCTTCTCCTCTCTTTTCTTTAAGTCTCTGAATTTTCTTTCAATCCGTCCCATGATTAATGAACCTCCGTTATTCCGTCAATGATTTCCAGATCCTTGTCTCCCCTGCCTGACAGGTTGACAACGATTATCTTTTCTCTATTCAGGGTAGGAGCCAGTTTCATGGCATAGGCGATGGCGTGGGCACTTTCCAATGCGGGGATTATTCCTTCACATTTTGATAGTAGCATAAAGGCCTCAAGAGTTTCATCATCGTTTATCGTTACGTATTTTGCCCTGCCAGTTTCGTGAAAGTAGCTGTGTTCAGGCCCGACGCCCGGATAATCGAGTCCCGGGGCGATAGAATAAGCGTCATGCACCTGACCGTTTCTGTTCTGAAGAAGATACGTTTTGTTTCCATGAAGCACTCCGAGTTTACCAGCCGATATGCTTGCCGCGTGTTTTCCCGTGGCGATTCCGCTTCCCGCGGCTTCTACGCCGATAAATGCTACTTCAGGGTTATCTTGAAAAGGGTAAAAAAGGCCCATGGCGTTGCTGCCCCCTCCCACGCAGGCGATGAGTACATCGGGGAACCTTCCTTCTTTTGTCATGATCTGCCTCTTTGTTTCTTTGCCTATCACAGTCTGGAAATCCCGTACCATCATAGGGTAGGGATGCGGGCCTGCTGTGCTGCCGATTATGTAGAATGTATCTCTAACACGCGACACCCACTGGCGCATCGCTTCGTTCATGGCATCTTTAAGCGTTCCCGTTCCCGATGAAACCGGTATGACTTCAGCGCCCAGGATTTTCATGCGGAGGACATTAGGCGCCTGCCTTCTTATGTCCTCCTCACCCATGAAGACCTGGCATTCCATGCCACAAAGGGCCGCGGCCGTGGCGGTTGCCACTCCATGCTGGCCAGCGCCCGTTTCCGCTATTACCCTGTTTTTTCCCATTCTCCTCGCAAGAAGGGTTTGCCCCAGGGTGTTGTTGATCTTGTGGGCGCCTGTGTGATTAAGATCCTCCCGTTTCAAATAGATCCGGGCGCCCCCCAGTTTCTCCGTGAGGCTCTTCGCAAAATACAGGGGAGTTTCTCTTCCCGAATATTCATGAAGATAATATGCAAGTTCTTTTCTGAATGTTTTATCTTTTTTTGCTTCGTTATAGGCTTTTTCCAGTTCAAGAAGAACCGGCATCAGCGTCTCGGCGGCGTAACGCCCCCCGAAGACTCCGAAATGGCCTCTTTTGTCAGGTAATGTTTTTTTCATGTCAGCACCTTTTCTTATTTGAGTTTCAGGTTTCGAGTTTCGAGTTTAAAGTTTGATGGACTCGTAAAAAGTCATAAAATTCCCTCTCCCTTGATGGGAGAGGGTTGGGGTGAGGGTGAATACAGCGTTATTTCAGTTACTTACATCCCCCTCCCCTTAATCCCCTCCCACTGGGGGAGGGGAAATCCGACTTTTTACGAACTTG
>Ga0164318_10002155_pt1 | contig 18116 bp, 18 predicted proteins | sample GuaBasSedimGuay9_FD_113734 | JGI IMG/M metagenome (GOLD analysis project Ga0164318, IMG submission 113734) | Subseafloor sediment microbial communities from Guaymas Basin, Gulf of California, Mexico - Guay9, Core 4571-4, 0-3 cm | ecosystem: Environmental > Aquatic > Marine > Hydrothermal vents... | reverse complement strand
TCATCTAAGAAATTGATGGATTCTGATGGTTTCAATGCTCTAATCTCGGATGTTTAACCCTATTAATTCATCCCAAGATCGTGTTTATGATGTGCCTATTGCACATCATTTAGGGATGAAGCCTCATAATGAGTGTTCTTCTTGTTCAGCTGAAAATGGAAAAAGATGGTATAGGGAACGTTTGTTCATAGTGTCTATATTTGTTTTTGGATTACTGTTTTTAAGCTATTTTCTGCCTATACTGCAGCCGTTTTTTGAAGCATTTATGGAATATCTACAACTCATCTGGCTTGCTGTTCTAGTAGGTTTTCTTGCAGGAGGTATTATCGACTACTTCGTACCAAGTAAATATATTGAAAAATATCTATCAAGACATAGAAAAAGAACAATTGTTTATTCCATAATATTTGGATTCCTTATGAGTGCTTGTTCTCATGGCATTTTAGCTATTGCTATAGAACTATATAGGAAGGATGCGAATACCTCCTCGGTTATCGCCTTTCTACTTGCCTCTCCATGGGCTAATCTTCCAATCACAATTCTTCTCTTCGGTTTTTTTGGTGTAAAGGCTTTTTTTATAGTTCTCTCTGCACTGATCATCGCATTTGTTACAGGCCTAATATATCAGAGACTGGAATATATGGGTATGGTGGAATGTGATAAATGTGCTCACGGTGAGGATAAGCCTGTGTTAACTGATTTTTCTATAATACAGGATATAAAGGCGAGATTGAGAGAATATAGTTTTAGTAGAAAATCTGTTTTAGAATCATTGAGAGGCGTACTTAGTGGATCCTGGTTGTTGTCTAAAATGATTCTTTGGTGGCTTTTAATAGGCATTCTTATGGCAGCATTTGCAAGAGCATATGTTCCTAAGCATCTCTTTGTAACCTATATGGGGGCAAGCTTGATGGGATTGCTTATAACCCTTCTCTTTGCAACCATCATTGAGGTATGCTCAGAGGGCACTTCTCCTCTTGCATTTGAGATATTTAACCAGACAGGAGCATTTGGTAACAGTTTTATTTTTCTGATGGCGGGCGTGGCTACAGACTATACAGAAATTGGTTTGATTTGGTCAAATATTGGCAAAAAGGCGGCTATATGGCTTCCGATTATAACTGTACCTCAGATCCTCCTGTTGGGATATATTTTTAACATATTCCTATAGTTTCTTTTCTCTTCGCTTTAGGGGTACCATCCTGCTGCTACTAATGCAAATCCAGATATAAACAAAAACCAGTTTCCATCTACAGATGGTATGTTTATGGTGAGTCCGTTGAATCCACATACGAAGCCTGTTATGGAAGTGTTTATTGTCTCTATTTTCCGTAAACCTTCTATTCCAATGGTGGAGATACTTCCTTTTTCGATTGTTAGTATCCCAATTGGTAGAGCTATTCTAAATGGAACAACATGTGTGAGAAATAGTATTATGATGTAGATTGGAATAGGTAGTATAATTCCATTGGATGCTAGCAATCCTAGTATAGCTCCGATGGTAAATATAAGCATTCCTTCTCCTACTGCGTTAACATAGCATAACATATTTGATATGTTTTCTTCAGACGACAAAAAAATGTTTTTTCCTAAGTTAATGTATGGTATCCTCCCAGGTTTTTCTCCTAATATCCCTTTTTCTGCTAATACAGACTGATACTTCATAATGTCTCTTTTGTTTCCATAATTTATAGCCTCATTTAGCTTTTTGATACATTCTTTGATTTCCTCTGCCTCTTTTATGGTAACCTCAGTCAAAATCTTTTTTATATATCCATTGTGATAAATTTTTGTTTCTATTGTAAATGTTTTTTTAGAAGCCATCCCATCTTGTTTGTAATCATTGTATGATGGCGCTGCAGTGGTTGTTAGTGTTGTTGATGTTACTATAAATGTTACTACTATGATGCTCATCAAAAATGATTTTTTCATACAGTAAAGAACCTCCTCCTTATCTGTTTTATTTTTATCGTACAACCCCAATATTTTTTGAAATAATGATATTATAAATACTCTTCGATATATAAACCTTTTATTGTAATATTCAGGTATCCTAAAAGAAGAGAATTGTAGGAAGAGGAGTTGATGTTGATATGACATGGTAACAGATTTCTTTGAAATTTATGATTAGATATATAAGTTATAGATGGAGACAAAACACAATACACAATATGTTTTTAAACAGATACTGTATCCAGGAGCCTAGAGCCTAATAAGAAACAGTGGGTATGGAGAAAAAAATTTGGATATAAAAGTGAGTTTGAGAGAATCATCAAAAGGGGTTAAAAAATAGGTTTTTTGGCAGGGACGAAAAATGATGTGTTTTTCTGCTCCTAAAAAAGAAAAGTTTTTTCTCAGGAGGATGTAGACGTATGTCATCAGTATATATCCGGCAACCTATAGTTAGTGTGTTGGGCCATGTAGATCATGGTAAGACAAGTTTGCTTGATTTTATCCGTGGATCAAGTGTTGTGCTTAGAGAAGCAGGTGCTATAACTCAGCATATAGGTGCGACTGAGGTCCCCATTGATGCTATTTACCAGCTATGCGGCGGTTTGTTAAGTGGTAAAAAGTTTACTGTGCCTGGTTTGTTGTTCATAGATACCCCTGGTCATCATGCTTTTACCACGTTACGTGCTAGAGGTGGATCATTAGCGGATCTAGCAGTGCTTGTTGTTGATGTGCAGGAGGGTTTTAGACCTCAGACACATGAGTCTTTGACTATTTTAAAGCAGTATCGTACTCCTTTTGTTGTGGCTGCGAATAAGATTGATGCTATCTCTGGTTGGCAGAAAAGTAGTGAGACCGGTAGTAGGAGGGTGGAGATTCAGCCTCCTGCAACTCGTTCTATTTTTGAAGAAAAGGTATACGATTTGATAGGAGTTTTTTTTGATAACGGCTTCGATTCAGATTTGTACTATAACATCACGGATTTCCGTAGAAATGTGGCTATTGTGCCTATTTCTGCAAAAACAGGTGAAGGCGTGCCTGAGCTTCTTATGGTTTTGGTGGGTTTAGCTCAGCGTTTTCTTGAGGATAGACTCTCTATAGAAAGCGGACCTGGTATGGGAACTATTTTAGAGGTCAAAGAGGATGTGGGACTGGGTACTACTATTGATGCCATCATATACAATGGTGTTGTAAGAAAAGATGATACCATTGTGGTTGGCACAGATGATGAACCTGTGGTGACAAACATACGTGCTCTTCTTAAACCACGGCCATTAGATGAGATACGTGATCCAAGGGAGCGTTTTGAGAGTGTCGATGAGGTTCATGCGGCATGTGGTATCAAGATATCTGCACCTGGTCTTGACAGAGCTGTACCTGGTGCTCCGATTAGAGTAGTCTCTGATGATCTGCAGAGGATTGTTGATGATATCAAAAAACAGTCTAGGATAAACATTGAGCTGGATGAGGATGGAATCATGATAAAGGCAGACACAATAGGTTCTCTAGAGGCTTTGATTAAGGAGGCAAGAGATAAGGGTGTTCATGTCAGACGAGCAGAGATAGGAAATGTTTCGAAGAGAGACATTATAGAGGCAGATGCGGCAGCTGATCCTCTGAACAAAGTTATTTTTGCTTTTAATGTGAAAATACTTCCTGAGGCAAAAGATGAGCTCACTGGTAGAGAGGTGGTTGTTTTCAATGAGGATGTTATCTACACAATAATGGAGAAATATGAGGAATGGCTAGAGAGAAAAAAACAGGAGCTTGAAAAGAAGAGACGAGAAGAATATGTACATCCTGGTATGATTAGGTTCCTGCCGCAATATGTTTTCCGTGTGAGTCATCCTGCTATAATAGGTGTTCGTGTGTTAGCTGGTCGTATAAAAACAGGTATGAAATTGATGCGTGAGGACGGAAAAATAATAGGGACAATACGTGGTATACAGTCTGAAAACAAATCCCTTGAGGAGGCTTTACAGGGAGAAGAGGTGGCTATTTCAATAGATGGAGTCACCGTTGGCCGTCAGATCAAAGGAGATGACATACTTTTTACTGACATACCAGAGAGTGATGCCAAGAAACTCAGGGAGATGAATGTGCTAACAGCTGATGAAAAAGATGTTCTAAACAAGATTATCGAGATCAAAAGAAAAGAAAACAAATTCTGGGGAATATAAAACAAGCCTGGTATTCCATCTACCCAGTCAAGATCCACAACTATTTTTTTATCATCAAACATAAAATTGGCTGATATCTAAAAATAAGTTAGTCTGAAAAAGAAAGTTTTAAAAAACAAATGATACATAGTAAATTTATGGGAATATGAGAAAACAACTATATCGAATCTTAAAAGGAATTTTTAGAATTAAAATAGGTTTTACATTCATAAGAACCTATGTCTTAAATAAGATTTTTCCAAGAAAAACAAACATACATATGTTTGATATAATACAGGCTGGTAAACAGAGGAACAGAAGATGGCACCACCGTAGTTTCTAATCCCACTCCACGTATTCTTTTATATTTACATGGTCTTCTGAGCATCCTGCTACATCACATAGAACGATAATGTTGGTATAGGGCTCTTTTTATCTAAACTACTTCTTGATGGAGACCCAAATAGTGATACCCCAAAAACGTTGTTGAAGAAAAATTTTAGATTTTATATATTAGATGCTAACAATCCTAGGGAAAACTCAATTTTGTATCTACATCACCTAGTTATGCCTAACACTACCTAGACTAGACCTAGAACTTTAGAAAAATAGTTTTTGATGGCATCCAATCTTTTTTTGAGATCAGAATAAAAACTCTAATAAGTAGTTTTTTTATACCCATATCTTGAAATGGTGGCAGAACCTATCAAAAAAATCAAAGAAGCTGAAAAAAATGCTGTTCAGATGATAGAAAAAGCAAAGAAGGATGCTGCACGACTAATAGAAAAAGCAAAAAAAGATGCAGAAAAAAAGAAACAAAAAATGATACAACAAGCTCAACAAGAAGTAGAGATGCTTGTTGAAAAGACAAAAAAGGATGCAGAAAAACAGATAGCAGCTATAAAAAATGCTGCTCAAAAAGAGATTAAAAAAATAGAAGACAATGCCTCCAAGAATCTTACGAAGGCTGTAGATCTCATAGTCAAAACCATCGTAGAGGGGGAGTAGAAAAACATTGTTGTTTCCAGCTCCAATGAAAAAGGTTTCACTGCTGATACATCAAAACTATGTTGAGAAAACAATAGAAACACTTCATGAAAAAGGCTTGATGGAAATAATTGACGTTTCCCGAGAGGATCCAGAAACATTAAAAGATGCTGAAAAAGCTTCTATGCCTGAGGATACTGGCCTGCTTACAACATATGAGCTAAGACTCACTAGACTGATAGATATTCTTAAAAGATTCAAAAAAGCACCACATGGACTTAGAACCCTGCTCCGTCCACAGATCGCTGCTGTTGAGAAAAAAATGGTTCCAAAACGTTCTATAAAAGAATTATTCTCATGTGCTGATGATCTTCTAAAAAATGTGGAAAAAAATGTTTTAGAAAAAGAAGAAAAACTTAGGATGCTGGATGAACAAGGGGAAAAAATCCGTTCTGATATCATACAGGTCTCCTACTTAAAGGATTTTAAACTAGACCTGTCAGATATTGGCGAATCCATCTACACAGTTATAAAAGCAGGTATAACATCCGATTTATCTGATCTACAAAATAGTATAAAACAGTTGGACACAGGTGTTGTTTATCATAAACAGTTTGGTACTAGGAAAAAGAGGCAATGGGCTGTCGTAATAGCTGCACACATATCTGAAAAAAAAAGTGTTGAAAAAATATGCAGAGAAAAGATGACAACAGAGTTTGATTTCAAACATCTCTCAGGTCCACCAAAAGATGCTATAAAATCATTAGAAAAAGAGGAACACAGGATAAAAGATGAAAAGAAGAAAATGATCTCAGCATTGTCCTCTTTTGCAGAAAAAAGATTACAGGATCTACTGACGTTAAGAGAGGAAATACAGATTGAGAGGATACGAAAAGAGGTGCTTAGAAATTTTGCAAAAACCAGTTCAACGTTTATCATAAAAGGCTGGGTTTTAGAAAAAGATGAGAAGGATCTTAAAAAAATTGTAGACAAGGTATCAAATGGACATGTAGTATATAGCTCTGAAAAACCCAGTGTCAATCCTGATAGTCCCCCTACTTTTATAGAAACACCCTGGTGGGCAGCATCCTTCAAAACATTTCTCAAACTGTTTTCTACACCCAAATACAATGAGATAAACCCAACCATTTTCATGGGTATTTTTTTCATACTTTTTTTTGGTGTGATGCTGGGAGATGCAGGCTATGGTCTTGTCATACTGATACTCTCCCTCTTCGCCTACTATCGTTTCTCAAAACACAGTTCCTTCATCAAAAACTGGTCATTCCTTGGCATATGTCTAGGAGCAACTACCACTATAGCTGGTCTTCTCACTAACAGCTTCTTTGGAGATTTTATCCCACGTTTTGTATTCCACAATCCTGACCAACTGCTATACAGCATATCAATAATGGGGATACATCTACCAGTTGACTCACTAAGCGACCCGATAACAATCCTGTCAATCGCCCTAATACTCGGTCTCATACACCTCAACCTAGGTGTCCTCCTGGGAATCTATCAATCTTATAGACAGAGGAACATCAAATCTATGTTAACCAAACATTTCTGCTGGATACCACTCCAGATCGGCGGTGGAATGCTAATAGGACATTTCATCCTAGACTGGAATCTAGAGTCAATCATGCTATACATAGCAGGACTACTAACACTCGTAGGCCTCCTAATGCTATTCATGCATGCCGGACCAGTTGGATTTTTCGACATAACAGGATATGTCGGTGACTGGCTTTCATATGCCAGACTACTAGCACTTGGACTCGCCACTGCAGGCATGGCACTAGCATTCAACGTAGTGGGAGAACTCATACCAAAAATTGTTCCAGTAGTAGGAATAATACTATTTCCTATAATACTAACCATTGCACATATCGCTAACTTGGGTATACAGGCACTGGGTGCAGCAGTGCATTCACTACGACTACAATATGTAGAGTTTTTCAACAGGTTCTACGAGGGAGGTGGAAGAGAATACATGCCATTTAAAACCAAAAGAAAATACACAAAACTATCAGTAGTTGATAAAAAAAATTAGGAGACAGATAAAAATAATGATGTTAAAAAGATGTTTTAAAAATAGAAAGAGAGGGATAAAATGATAGAGAGAAGCAAAAAAAACATGTTTTTGATGCTGGTGCTAACAACGATGTTTCTACTAACAACAACCATAGCAGCTGCTCAGGATGACAACCAGAACAATGCCACTCAGGAAGACAAAAACAAGATACTGCTAATATTAGGATGTGCACTGGCAATCGGCATAGCTGGTATATCATCCGCAATCGGCCTCGCATTAGCAGGATCATCAGCAGTTGCAGTCACTGCAGAAAAGCCAGACCTATTTGGAAAATGCCTTGTACTACAAGTACTCCCTATGACACAATCAGTATATGGCCTACTAACAGCAATACTACTAATGATGGGATCAGGACTACTAGGCGGAACAGCACGTGCAAACATGCTAAGCCCAGTAATCGGAACAGCTGCTGTATGGATCGGACTAGCAGTTGGTCTCACTGGAATATCCGCAATAAACCAAGGAATGGTTGCATCCTCCTCCATAAGCGCCGTAGGTAGAAACCCAGATGTTGCAGCACGTGGAATCATATACACTGTCATGCCAGAAACAATCGCCATATTTGGACTACTAGTGGCAATACTGCTAATGACAGGACTAGGACTACTATAACAAAAATTTTTTTCTCTAAAGACTAAAGAAATGAAATAGAAAAAAATGGGATCTATGTCAGCAGAAAAAATAATAAAAAGAATCAAAAAAGATGCAGAAAAAGAGGTAAAAAATATTCTCAAAGAAGCAGAAAAACAGGCAGCTAAAATCCAGGATGACACCAAAAAACAGGTTAAAACAGAGGTAGAAAAAATACTCAGAGATGGAAAAAAACAATGCGAAAACATCAAAAAAATACTAATCTCAAAGGCAAACCAAGATGTAAAAAGAGAGATCATAAAGGCACAGGAAAAAATAATAGAAGAATGTTTCAACAAAGCATATCAAAAACTGTTCTCACTGCCAGAAAAAAAATATGCAGACATGGTTACAAGGTTGATCAAAAAAAGCTGTGCAGAGCTAGGCAGACAATGTCTCATAACAATCTCTAGAGACATTGATAGAAAAATAGCTGAAAAACTAGGAATAAAAGTAGAGGGACAGGTGAAAGCATCTGGCGGAGTTATACTAAAATCAGCTGATGGAAAAATAACCATAGACAACACCTTTGACAGCATACTAAAAAGAAGAAAAGATGAGCTAAGAACACAGGTGGGAAAAATATTGTTCCACACAAAAAAATAGATGACGACCCTTGACAGAGGGGTGAGATAGGGTAATTGTTTGAATGGATACTTGACCCATACAACTATTTCTTCTGGATACTTCTTCTATCTATAATAGCTATAGTTATGGGAATATTATATCGTCCATTCTCTACCTACATTAGATTCATTTACCCCAACGCAAAATTTGAGGCAATGGGAAACCCTTTTGTAGAAGAAAAACAGCTAAACAATATACTAGAAAGCAAAACCCTCCTGGAATTCAAAGATACACTGAATATGCTAAAGGATTACCAAGTAGAAGGTGAAGATGTATACTCACTACAAAGATCTCTAGATAAAAACCTCATCCAGACCATAAGGATGATGCGAGGGGACAGCACAAAAAAACTAAAGGATTTCTACGATGCCTATGAGGAGAAGATAGATCTCTATCTCATAAAAAATCAGATCAAAAGAATTGTTATGGGAGACAAAAAAACTGAAACAGAAAGAGCAGATGAGGCGATAAGTCCAAGGACAAAAATGTTATTAGAAAAACTGGTTGATGCTGAAAAAAAAGATCTACCTGAACTGCTTGGATCACATGGTTTCGAGGAAGAACTTATACATGCTGTTACACAGGAACCTGCTGATATACAAAAAATTGATGTTTTGATTGACAAACATGTTATCAAAAAACTCTGCAACGCAAGGGTGCCATACAAATGTGACAGAGCAAAACAAAGTTTTGTCAACAGCATGATTGACATAATTAATATTAAAAACATCCTAAGAGCCAAACATCTCAGATTCGATGCTGAGTCAAGTAAAAAACTTTTCCTAGGTGAGGGACAAGAAATAGCAGCTTGGAAATTCATGGAGATGGCAGAGATGGACCATGTATCTCAGGTAATCTCAGCTTTGGAGGGCACATCTTATTTTGATGTTCTAAAAAATGCTATCGAGCAGTACAACATGGAACAGTCTGTGCAGGTCTTAGAAATTGCTCTGGACAACCATTTTCTCAAAACAATTCGAGACATATCTATGCAGAACTACCTCAATCTTGGTCCAACCATCAGATTTCTGATTTCAAAGGAGTTTGAAATAAAAAATTTGAAGATCATTATAAAAGGTATTAGCGAAAACATCCCTACAGGTGTTGTTAAAAATCTTTTAGTTAAAGAGAGATGAGAATATGAAGATAGCTGGTATCTGCGACCGAGACACTGCAGTGGGTCTACGTCTTGCAGGAATACAGGAGCTATGTATACCGGACAACAATGCGGCACATATCTTCAAAGAGCTCTCCCAGAGAAACGATGTCGGGGTGATTTTTATCACAGAAACAATTGCTGACAAGATCAGTAGAGAGCTAAATGATTTTAGACTAAGACATGACATACCCATTGTAGTGGAGATACCAGATAAGAGTGGACATAGAACAGATCGTAGAAGTTATGTCTCATATTTGATTAAAAAGGCTGTTGGGATCGATATTGAGAGGAGAGAAAAATGATTATTATTCTGAAAAATTTTTTGGAGGGAAACCAGAAGGATGACGAAAAAAACAGTTGAAGGCAAGATAATCAGGATATCTGGACCAGTTATAGAAGCAGATAGAATGCGAGGAGCAAAAATGTATGACGTTGTCAGAGTAGGCGATGAACATCTTATAGGTGAAATCATACGTCTTAATGAAGACATCGCCACTATACAGGTATATGAGGAAACCTCAGGTTTGAAACCAGGTGAAAAGGTTGTTTCTACAAATGAACCATTGTCTGTAGAGCTTGGACCTGGTTTGTTGACAAACATCTATGATGGTATACAGCGTCCTCTTCCAGCGATAAAGGATGAAACTGGTGATTTTATATCACGAGGTGTTGAGGCATATGCTCTTGATAGAAAGAAAAGATGGCATTTCAAACCTCTTGTTAAAAAGGGTGACAGGGTTCAGAGTGGGGATGTGATAGGTGAGGTACAGGAGACCTCTCTTATACTACATAGAGTAATGATACCACCAGATGTTCCGGGTGGTGTCGTAAAATCTGTTGTGGATGAAGGTGATTATGGTATTGAGGATGAGATCATGGTTATAAAACTGGGTAATAGCAGTGATAAGGTAATAGGTATTAGGATGTTTCATAGATGGCCTGTTAGAAAACCACGGCCTGTTGCAGAGAAATATGATCCCTCTCTTCCACTCATAACTGGTCAACGTGTTATAGACACTTTTTTCCCTGTTGCAAAGGGCGGTACTGCTGCTATACCTGGTGGTTTTGGAACAGGAAAAACAGTTATGCTTCATCAGCTAGCTAAATGGAGCGATGCTAATGTTATTGTATATGTTGGATGTGGTGAGCGTGGCAATGAAATGACTGATGTGCTCAGAGAGTTTCCTGAGCTGGAGGATCCTAAAACTGGTGAGCCATTGATGAACCGTACAGTGCTCATTGCAAATACGTCTAACATGCCTGTTGCTGCACGAGATGCTAGTGTATACACTGGTATAACCATTGCAGAATACTATCGTGACATGGGATACGATGTTGCTCTGATGGCTGATAGTACATCACGATGGGCTGAGGCTATGAGAGAGATATCAGGTAGGTTGGAGGAGATGCCTGGTGAGGAAGGATATCCTGCATATTTAGCTTCACGTCTTGCAGAGTTTTATGAACGTGCAGGGCGCGTCAGGCTACTTGGATCAAAAAAGATAGAGGGCTCTCTCTCTGTTATGGGTGCTGTTTCTCCACCAGGTGGTGATTTCTCTGAGCCTGTGGCACAAAACACACTCAGGATTGTAAAGGTCTTTTGGGCTCTGGATGCTGATTTAGCCGATAAGAGACATTTTCCATCTATTAACTGGCTGAAATCCTACTCTTTATATCTCTCTGAGGTCAGCAGTTGGTGGGAGAAAAAAATCGGTGGTGACTGGTTGGGTCTCAGAAATAAGGCTATGGCTTTGCTTCAAAAAGAATCTGAGTTGCAAGAAATCGTCAAACTAGTTGGGCCTGACGCGCTTCCACCACGTGAAAAAGCTTTCCTTGAAACTGGTAGGATGCTTCGAGAAGCCTTCCTTCAACAAAGCGCCTTCCACGAAGTTGACACATACTGCCCTGAGAAAAAGCAGTATGATATGCTACGGATCATACTAAGTTTTTCAGATAAGATGCATGAGGCTGTTGAAAAAGGTGTTCACATGGATGATATCATATCTATAAAATCTAGAGAATTGATTGCTAGAATGGGTACATTCTCAAACATAGACTTTGAAAAACATTTCAAAGAGATAGAACAAAACATGGAAAAAGAGATTGACAATCTTATCAAAAAACAAAACAGCAATATGACGAAGGGGGAATAAAAAATTATGGGTAGGAATATAGAGTACACCACTGTGTCAGAAGTAGCTGGTCCACTAATGATCGTTGAAAATATTAAAGATGTTGCCTACAATGAGGTTGTAAAAATAAGAACATCATATGGAGAAGAACGCACAGGGCAGGTTCTCGAAGTATATGAAAACAAGGCTGTTGTACAGGTTTTCGAGGGAACACGTGGTCTTGATACAGACAAGACATCAGCTCGTTTCATAGGGGAAACCATGAGACTTGGTGTCTCAAAAGACATGGTGGGACGTATATTCGATGGAACAGGCAATCCATTGGATGATGCACCACCCATTATCCCCGAGGAAAGAAGAGACATTAATGGTAACCCTATAAACCCATATGCACGTGAATATCCAAGAGAATTCATACAAACAGGAATATCCGCAATCGATGGGCTTAACACACTAGTCCGGGGGCAAAAACTTCCTATATTCTCAGGATCAGGACTACCACATAATGATCTCGCTGCTCAGATAACACGGCAAGCCAGAGTACTAGGACGTGAGGAAAAATTCGCTGTAGTATTCTGCGCAATGGGTATAACCTCTGAGGAGGCAAATTTTTTCATCAAAGATTTCGAAAACACGGGTGCTATTGAAAAAACGGTAATGTTTCTAAACCTAGCCGATGACCCCACTATCGAACGTGTCATACTACCAAGAATGGCGCTAACATGCGCAGAATACCTGGCATTCAACCTAGACATGCATGTACTAGTAATACTGACAGACATGACCAACTATGCCGAGGCATTACGTGAAATAGCAGCAGCGAGAGAAGAAGTACCAGGTAGAAGAGGATACCCAGGATACATGTACACGGATCTAGCAGCTATCTACGAAAGAGCAGGAAGAATCAAAAATAAAAAGGGGTCGATAACACAAATACCCTTACTGACCATGCCTGACGATGACATAACACATCCCATACCAGACCTAACAGGATACATAACAGAAGGACAAATAGTTCTAGACAGAGGTCTACACAAAAAAGGAATTTACCCACCAATCAACGTACTACCATGCCTATCACGACTCATGGACAGAGGAATAGGAAAGGGAAGAACACGTGAAGACCATGCAGGAGTAGCAAACCAACTCTACGCAGCCTATGCAGAGGGAGTAGACCTACGAGACCTTGTAGCAATCGTCGGAGAAGATGCACTATCAGAAAGAGACAAAAAATTCCTACACTTCGCTGATGAATTCGAAGAAAAATTCGTATCACAAGATGCACACGAAAACAGAACCATAGAACAAACACTAAACATAGGATGGGAACTACTATCAAAACTACCACTATCGGAGCTCAAAAAAATAGATGAAAAACACATCAAAAAATACCATCCACAAACGCAACCAAAAAAAGAATAAATAAAAAGAATTGGAAGACCATGGTGGAACAGATAATAGAGGGTGTAAACCCGACAAGAATGGAACTACTAGAAATCAGAAAAAAAATCGAATTAGCTGAAAAAGGACACAAACTACTAGAAGAAAAACGCGATGCGCTAGTAGAAAAATTCTTCAACATAATCAACAAACATCACAGCTTAACAAAAGAAATAAACCAGGAGTTACAAGAAGCATTCACATCACTGATACAAGCACAGATGATCCTAGGAGAAAAACAAGTCGAAGAAGCATCACATATGATCGAGGACATAGGCGAAATACAAATCCAAGAAGACAATATCATGGGAGTAAAAATACCCAAAATAAACAAAGAAAACATCAAAAAAAACACAAAACCACTATATGGATTCCTAGAAACATGTGCAAAACTAGATGATGCACACAAAAAATTCAATGAATTACTACCAAAACTACTCCATCTTGCAGAAGTAGAAGGAGATATCAAATCTCTATCAACTGAGATAGAAAAAACCAAAAGAAGAGTCAATGTGCTAGAAAACAATCTACTACCCAAACTACATGCCACACAAAGATACATCGAGATGCAACTAGATGAAAGAGAACGTGAGGACTTCTTCAGAAGAAAAAGAATCAAAGCAATAATGGAGGCAAAAAAAGAAAGCATAGCATAAAACAAGGAACAAGGAGAATAAACTTTTATGACAACAATGGATCTAGAGGAAGATCCTATACTAGGTAGATTCTTTGACACACCAGAAAAAAAAGCAAAATGGATACTACGTCTCAAAATAGTCTACATATTATGGGTCATCTTCCTAGTATCAGGTATACTTTTGTTTCTACTATGGAATCTCTTCAGATAACAGCAAACATCAGATAAAAATAAAAAAAGAGAGAGGAAAAAGCTTAGCGTTCTTTTCCAATATCCCAGATAGCCTTTATAGCCAGTATACCCATCGCCGGTGCTATAAATATCGCTAGGCTTATGGCAACTCCGTTGAATATTGCTCCTATCCAGGGTTTTATACCGAAGAAGATACCAGATGCCGCTCCGATAGCAATCAATGCCACTCCTGCTAGGAGGAAATTAGGGACTTCCTCCTTGGTTATAGTACCCATTCCAAAGGCTGATACAAAACCGACGATTACACCTAGTATTGCTAGAAGCCATGCAATCCAGCCGCCTATGTCACTGGCATAAAAAAACACATCATTTATTGTGGTAGGTGCTGTAGATGCTGCGTATAACCCAACTAGTATTGCGATAACGATTCCTACTAAAAATGCCCAGCTTCCAATTTTTCCCCACATTTCTTCTTTTTTGGCCATAATCTATTCTCTCCTCCAACCCATATCTTCAAATATATACTATTTTTTTAGTTGAATTGAAAACAATACGTGTTTATAAATATTCCTATCGCCCATTTCATCTTCCTGGATCGCAGGAATTTTTTTCTTATTCGAATAGCCATGACTCATCAATTCGAGTATACTCTACTATCTCCTCTGGTTTAAACCATAGTTTTATTTCAAACTCAGCGTTTTCAGTACTGTCTGATCCATGAACAATATTTCTCCCAATGTACTGTCCGAAGTCTCCTCTTATTGTCCCTATAGCAGCTTTTTGCGGATCTGTTGTCCCCATCATGTTTCTCACTGTCTCTATAACATTGTTCCCTTCTAAGACCATGGCTACTACTGGTGAGGAGGTTATAAACTCGACAGTAGGCTCAAAAAAGGGTTTCCCTCTATGTATGTCATAATGTTTTTCAGCAAGCTGTTTATCCACTAATAAGAGTTTCATTGCCACTATCTTTATTCCTTTACGTTCGAAACGAGATATGATTTCCCCTATGAGTCCTCTCTGTACTGCATCTGGTTTTATCATAACAAACGTTCTTTCCTTTTTCATATCCAATTGTTTCACCCTCTCTTTTTTTGACAGAACAGCGAATAGGATATTCATTATTTATAGATTAGTTAAAACAATTTTTTTCTCTTTTTTTGATGTCTCACCTAGTATATATGAATAGTATTAGGCTTGTTAGGTTGAACAGTATATGGGCTGTGACTGTGGAGAAGAGGTTTTTTGTTTTAACTACTGTAAATCCAAGTATTACACCCATTATTGCAGGCATGAGAGCTAGATAGATTTTTCCATAGGATAGATGCGCTATTCCAAACAATATGGCAGTAGTTAATATTGCTGTTTTTTCTCCAGATAAGCCCTTGATTTTTTCTAAGAGAAATCCTCTGAAGAATATTTCTTCTGATATTGACTGTATAAGTATTACGAAAAGTAGTGTGCTGAGAGAGACATTTTTAGCCAGATCCTTTACATTTTGTAGATCATCTGGGTTTACATCAAAAAATGTGGATAGTATGTTGCTGATGATAATCACAATTATAAGCATTGACACTGCGCTGGTTATACCCCATAGAATTGCTTTGTCTATCTTTTCTTTTCTGAATCCTAGGTGATAAGTGATTATTTCTTTGAGAGAGGCTTTGTTTACAAATATGTACCATACTAGGGGTGTTCCAGTAAGTATCAATACGGTTATTATAGAGCTAGCTAAAAGTATTTGATCATTTATTTCTATTTTTTGATACTGCTGCTGGGTGGATGTTTCTATGTAGTATAGTAGAGGTATGATGATGAGCAGTACCATGGTGAGCAGAACTGCTAGTAGAGCAAATATGTGAGTAGGTCTTTTGATGTTTAGATCCATAGATTGTTCTGTGATGTGGAAACGAGTAATGTTTCATAAAAGTTTTTAAATATTGAATATTGTTACCAACTTACCGTTGGGCCTGTGGGGTAGCTTGGCCGATCCTCGTGGCTTTGGGAGCCATGGACCCCGATTCAAATTCGGGCAGGCCCATTACCAAAAAAACAGTTTTTTTCCAAAAACCAAGGAGTTTTATTTCTTACCTCAATATTTTTTTTGTTGGGATCCACACCACCCCTAACATTTTTTTGAAAAAAAATTGTTGATTATTTGTAGCAGATGGAGAAGATTTAAATCATAGGATACATATTATGTTTCTGAAATTTTGGAGGCAGATAGTTATGGTATATACATATGAGGGTTGGACCCTTTACACAAGGGATGTAAAGCTTAAGGGTGGCAAGGTGCAGACTATCTATTTTTTCAGTAAGAGAACACCAAAAAGTGGTAAACCCTGTGATTTACCACCAGGATACAGTGTTGGTGTAAACAAAAGAACTGGTCTTCCATATCTGAAGAAAAAATAGAAGAATTGCCTGTGGTCTTGTTCGTAATCAATTACTCCCCATTTTTTTCCATCCCAGCTCTTCCACTATTTTTTCCTACTATTTTTTAGGAGGAAAATATGTTGATCACAAGAAATAGGGGGGGATATCTTTTATAGAGTGATTAACTATTTTCCTACACAATAGGGGTTCTAAAAATTGTTGGATAAAAAATATATGATTTGTTGGTTCTTGGTATCCCTTTGATGTAAGAAAAACATAGAGTTAGCTGCTGTGGGAAGGATGATGTGTGTATGAAGGTTACCTGTCCAAGGTGTAAAAGACGTTTACGTGTACGTAGAGGAGTAGATGTTGTCTGTAAATGTGGGGAAAAACTAGAGTATATGCGTTTTTTCCGCGATATTATGGAATATGTTGTTTATCTTATTGATGCTAATATTTTAATCTATGCTACTTCTCGAGATGATCTTCATAGAAGATATTGTAGGATGGTTATGAGGTTTGATTCTCCATATATTAAAATCGGAACCACTGATGTTATAATCAGGGAGGTTAATAGAAATAAAAGGATTAGGATTCCAGGGACGATAAGGATTTATCATGTAGACAGGTTGTCAGATGAGATAAAATCTCTTAAGACGAATTATTTGAAGCAGCCATCTGAGGCGGATCTATCATTGGTACAGGCAGCTTTGAATCATGCGGAGATTCAGGGTATTATCACATATGACAAGGATTTCGGCAGGATCGCTACTAGGGGGTTGGTACAGCGTAAGTCTTCCACTAAGTTTTGGCTCGGCAATGCAAAACAGTTCCTAGAAAAATATGAGGTGAAACAAAAGATCACATAAAAAAGAGAAGGTGGATGGATACAGGATTAATGTGTGTGTAAACTGGTTTCTTCTATCTTTTTCTCCTGGTTTTGATAGAAACCAAAGAAAAAGGGGAGAGGAAAGATGGTTTTTTTCTGTTTTTCTTATTTCTTGGTTTTTCTCTTGGTAGACCTTGTTGTTCTACCCTTTTTCTCGTGTTTTTTTGTTTTCTTTTTTTCCAACAATATGACTGTGATGAATATTATGAAAAGTATTAGAGCAGAGATTCCAAGTATAATAAGCGTTGTATTGTTGTTTTCCTCATAGTTTTTTTCTGCAGAACTATATTTTTTTAATTCTTCTGTTTCAGGATTATACTGGTAGTCCCAGTTGCCATCGCCATCAGAATCTATTAAATATGTGCCATCGGCTTGTTTCTCAATCATTGTCTCGATACCGTTTTCCTCATTGTAAAAATAGTCATATATTCCATCTCCATCATTGTCCTTGAGGTATCCTGAGAGGTTTTCTATAATATGTGCATCTATCAGTACAACGAGTTCTGTTTTTCCTGAATAAGCTTTGTTGTCATATGCTTGTACAGATATTATGTATTTTCCAGATGATGCCCATCTGTGTTTTTGTATAGCTGGTGTGCCATTTGGTAGGAACTCAGTGGCTGTTGTGTTGCCATCTCCCCAACTGAAAATGTATTGTAGGGTGTCATTGTCTAGATCTGTGGAAAAAGCGGTGTAGTTGTAGCTAATGTTTTTATGCCCAGTTGTGGGGCCTTCTATTGTTGGTTGTGCCGGTGGGTTGTTAGGCAGCGGTGCTATGATTGCTTGTGTGATATTTGTGTCGGAGATGTTGTCATCATCTGTCACTGTAAGTATAACTGT
>Ga0164318_10002153_pt1 | contig 18118 bp, 15 predicted proteins | sample GuaBasSedimGuay9_FD_113734 | JGI IMG/M metagenome (GOLD analysis project Ga0164318, IMG submission 113734) | Subseafloor sediment microbial communities from Guaymas Basin, Gulf of California, Mexico - Guay9, Core 4571-4, 0-3 cm | ecosystem: Environmental > Aquatic > Marine > Hydrothermal vents... | reverse complement strand
CTTTCATGTTCAATATTGATGTGGCGGTGTACATCTCCGTCTTTTAGGACCTGCGAATATCCAATAATCGCCTGTTCAGTATTACATTTATCAAGAATGTATTTATCAATAATCGTTGATAATGGTTCAGAAGCAACAGGAGTACTATCGGGCATTTCATATTCTTCGCTTATTTCTATTAATCTAGAAAGAGGTGTTTTTTCTGTTCCAAACATGATATCACTAACTATTTCTTTTCTGTAATAACTTTAAATCGGTATTGTTACTGTGACGGAACAACGAGTATTATGTGTTGAATGTTTCAAGTTCTTTTGAATCTTTTTTCAATTTCTTTGAATGTCATTTCAATGATTGTGGGCCGCCCGTGGGGGCAGGTGTAAGGCGCATCGCACATCTCAAGTTCTTTCAGGAGATCAATCATCTGCCCGTCTGTCATCTTCTCTCCTGCTTTGATTGATGCTTTGCAGGCAATCATCTTTATTATGGAGTCTTTCAGGTTGTCTATGCCTGTCACTTTGCTTGCTTCTATGATGTCGGTGATTACATCTGTGACGTTTGATTCACTGTATTGTTTGCCTAGTATCACTGGGATGGCTCTAACTGAGAAGGAGTTGTCTGAATATGGCTCTATGTCGAATCCTGTAGATCTTAAGAGTTCTTTTTTTTCATCCAGGACTGCTGCGTCTTTTTGGGATAGTTCGATAATTTTTGGATTTATGAGTGTCTGGCTTCCGTTTGCCCTGTTGTCTTTGGTTTTTTTTAGTTTTTCGTAGTTTATGCGCTCATGGGCTGCGTGCTGGTCTATCATGTACATTGAGCTTTCTGATTCTGCTATGATGTATGAGTTGGTAATTTGTGAGATTATCTGCATATTTGGAAGTTTTTGGAATATTATGTCTTTTTCTGTTTCTTTTATGAGAGACTGGTGCGGGGCTATTTTTGGGGTGTATGGTGCGGGTGTGTATGTGGTTTTTTGCGGGGTATATGGTATTTTTGGCAGTGTCGGTCTTGTGTATGGCAGAGGAATTTTTTTTTGCACAGTGTTGTCTTTTATTTCGGGGATGAGTTCGCTTTTTTCAAGGGACGATTTCACTGCACTGTAAACTGCTTCATACAACTCATTCTCTTTTTCTATCCGTATCTCAGTCTTTGCAGGATGGACGTTCACGTCTATTATTTTTGGGTCTATGTCTATTGATATAATGAATATCGGGTGGCGCCCGACTGTAAGGTATGTGTGGTATGCGTCGTATACTGCGCGGGTTATCAGCTTGTTTTTTATATGCCTTTTGTTGACGTAGATTGACTGGTGCCTTTTACCTGCGCGTGTCAGCGACGGTTTTGAGATGTAGCCGGTTATTATTATGGACTTATCGTAGGCTATTTTTAGCATGTCTTCTGCTACATCTTTCCCATATATTGTTGCGATGTTTGCCTGCATGTCGTGTGTTTTTGGTGATGTGAAGAGTGTGTTTGCGTTTGAGATTAGCTTGAAGTGGATTTGCGGGTAGATAAGTGTATAGCTTGTAATGACGTCTATTATGTTTCCGAGTTCTGTTGATGATGATTTCAGATATTTCTGGCGCGCAGGGGTGTTGAAGAAGAGATCTTTTACTGTTATGGTTGTCCCTTCCGGGATTCCTATTTCTTTTATTATGCGCTCTTCCGCGCCGTCCTGTGTGATATCTGTGCCTGCCTGTGAGTCTTTTGTTTTTGTCTTCAGGCTGAATCTTGATACTGATACGATGCTTGCGAGTGCTTCGCCGCGAAATCCGAGTGTGTGAATGGATGAGAGGTCAGATTCATCTTTTATTTTTGAAGTTGCATGGCGCATAAGTGCGAGTTCTGCTTCTTTTTTTGTCATGCCTGTGCCGTTATCTGTTATGCGGATGAGTTTTTTGCCGCCGTCTTCAACATCTACTGTGATTTGGGTTGCGCCTGCGTCTATTGAGTTTTCTATAAGTTCTTTTACGACGGATGCGGGGCGCTCGATGACTTCGCCTGCGGCTATCTTGGAAATAAGGTAATCGTCGAGGAGGATTATACGCGAGGCAGAGTCAGAATATTTTTGCATGCTTTTTCTTTGAGGTGAAAGGTTAAATTTGTTGGGGATTATCAAAAGAAATCATATTATTTTTTTTGTGTTACAAAATAAAATGTTAGATACATCTGAATATTGTCACGATTGAATCCAATACCCTCTTTTAAGAATTCAAGTCCTCCGTTGTTCATAGCTTCCTGATAGCTTCTTATCTGTTCTGCATATTTAGGATGGTCAATACCTGATAAAAGCTTTAGAACTCTGAGTCTTTCGTATCTCGGTCTCATGGGGTGTAATGGTGTATCTCCTATCAGATATCCATTTGGCTTTAATACTCTAACTGATTCATCTATGGCTTCTTTAAGCACTGATTTTTCTTCTAAAGTGTCGTGTAGATAACCCATAGCAACTATATCAAAGCTTTCGTCGTCAAATGGCAAATATATTGTATCTCCACAATCTTTGTGGTAAAATGCAATAACGCTTATTATAGCTTGAATCTAATGCTATAATATTTCCTTCAAAAATTTGAGGTTCTTTAGCTAATTCGTGTATCTCAGCTAATTGAGAAAGATAACCAAATCTACTAGATATACAATCGCCACCAGCACCCACATCTAATAATTTTTTATCTTTCAGATCAGGTATCTCTTCAAAGAAGCTTTTATGAGTATATGGTTCCATCTCTCTAAATGTAGTAGCGAACTATGTTTTAATTACGTCTGGAATATGTCTACAGTTCATTTTAATCTCAAACTATAGAACTTTATGTGTAATTTTATATATTTATTGTTTGTTGACTATGTATGAGTAATGTCAGAATAATTATGTTCTTGTAGTATATATTGTATTCCTATATTGTAAATCAACTAAAGAGGGTTTTTTGGGTGTCTTTTCTCTCTTGTTTTTCTTTTATGCGCATGTCTTTTTTGCTTTTTTCTGTTTCTTTTTTTGTGATTATCTTGTCTGGTTTATCTTTTTTTGTTTCTTTTTCGAGCTTTTTTTGCTCTGTTGGCTGAAGTTTGTATTTTTTTATCATCTTAAAATCCTCTTTTTCCAAGCCAACTTGTATCATTTTTGCGCGCTCAATTACTTCTTTTGGCAGGCCGCTTAGTTTCGCTACCTGGATGCCGTAGCTTTTGTCTGTGCCGCCTTCTACCAGTTTTCGCAGAAAAATAATCGTATCACCTTCTTCTTTTGCAGTCATGTGGTAGTTTTTTACACCGCTCATCTCATCCTCAAGAACATTCAGCTGATGAAAATGCGTTGCAAAAAGCGTCTTAGCCCCTATAGCCTCATGTATATATTCTGCGCATGACCATGCAATGCTCAGGCCGTCAAAAGTTGATGTTCCGCGCCCGATCTCATCAAGAATAATTAAGCTTTTGTCTGTAGCATTGTTCAGTATATTTGCTGTCTCATTCATCTCAATCATGAATGTAGATTGCCCCATCGTCAGGTCGTCATAAGCGCCGATACGCGTAAATATGCGGTCAACCACCCCTATCCCCGCACTCTTCGCAGGAACAAAACAACCTACCTGCGCAAGCAACACAACCAACGCAACACACCTCATATACGTGCTTTTGCCTGCCATGTTGGGACCAGTTATTATCATGAGCCTGTTTTTTTCTGTATCGAGATATATGTCATTTGTGATGTATGAGTCTGTCATCTTTTCAACTACAGGATGGCGCGCATCTTTGATGTCTATTATGCCTGTAGTATCTATACGTGGTCTTATGTAGTTGTTTTCATGAGCAATATATGCAAGGGATGTGTAGAAGTCAAGCAGTGCTATGTTTTTTGCTGCATGTTGGATATCTGTCATGTGTTTTGAGATGTCTTCTGTCAGTCTTGTGAATATATTGTATTCTATTGCGACTATCTTTTCTTCTGCACCCAGTATCTGTGATTCTTTTTCTTTCAGGTCTTCTGTGATGAAGCGCTCGCTATTGACTGTTGTCTGTTTTCGAATGTATGTATTGGGTACAAGGTGGAGGTTTGCCCTTGTAACTTCTATGAAGTAACCGAATACTTTGTTGAACCTGACTTTGAGTGCTTTTATGCCGGTCTTTAGTTTTTCCTGTTTTTCGTATTGGGTGAGCCATTCTTTTGCGTTACCTGATAGATAGCGTAATTCGTCAAGCTCTTTATTGTAGCCCTGTTTGATTATCTTTCCTTCCCTTATGCTTAAAGGCGGATCTTCTGATATGGCTGCATCTATCTTGTCATGCAACTCTTTCATGTTGCTCATGTCTTTTATCTTTCTGAGTTCAGAAGATTTTGCCTTATCAAGGTGTTTTTTTAGTGCAGGTATCAATGCTAGTGTCTTTTTTAGTGCAAGCAGGTCGCGCGCGTTTGCGCTTCCGTAAGAGATGCGTGATATTATGCGCTCTATATCATAGGTTTCCTTCAGTGTGTCGCGTATGTTTTCCCTTGTCAGGTATTCGCATACCAGTTCTTCTACAGCGTCGAGGCGCATGTTTATTTTTTCCGGGTTGAGAAGGGGTTTGAGAAGCCTGTGTGCGAGCATTCTTGAGCCTGTTGCTGTGACTGTTTCGTCAATGATGTCTATCAGTGTTCCACGTGCTGTGTTTTCGCGGATGTTTCTTGTGAGCTCTAGATTTTTTAGGGTTATGGGGTCTATTGTCATGTATTCTGTGTTGCTGTGGAACTGTATTTTGTTGATGTGGGCAAGTGTTGTCATCTGGGTCTCTTTGAGGTATGCCATAAGTGCGCCTGCGGATGATACTGCTTGCGAGGCGTCTTTTATGCCGAAGCCTTCAAGGGATGCGACATTGAGATGCGCTTTCAGTGTCTCACATGCTTTGTAGTACATGAAATGTTGCGTGGGATAAGATGAGATTCTTGCGGATTGGTTTATGTTTTTTAGTGAGTTGTAAAATTTGTTGTCTGAGAAGAGTGCTTCTTCGATAATGATTTCTTTTGGTGCATATCTGCTTATGTCGTTTATGAGTTCTTCGTAGGTTGAGAATTGCGATACAAGAAATTCGCCTGTTGATATGTCTGTGACTGCCAGTCCCATTTGCCTGTCTTTTTTGCAGACTGCTGCAAGATAGTTGTTATGCTTTTCTTCTAGTGTGCCTGATGAGAGTATTGTGCCAGGGGTGATTACGCGGATTACGTCGCGCTTGACAAGCCCCTTTGCTTTTTTCGGGTCTTCTATCTGCTCTGCAACCGCCACTTTGTAGCCTGCTTTTATGAGTTTTGCGAAGTACGGCTCAAAAGCGTGGTGGGGGATGCCTGCAAGTGGTATAGGTTTGCCGTCGTAGTTTGTGCCGCGCTTTGTCAGTGTAATGTTGAGGACTTCAGATGATATTTTTGCATCCTCAAAGAACATCTCGTAGAAGTCGCCCATGCGGAATGCGATTATGCAGTCGGGGTATCTTTTTTTCATGTCGTGGTACTGCGCAAGCATAGGAGTTGGTTTGGTCATGTTTATCATCTTTTATGGTTTGTAATTATCTATGAGAATAAGTTAATTTAAAGAAATAAAAATTCATCGGAATGATTTGGTTGAGATGAGAATTATTTGTCCTTACTATCATAAAAGTGCTTGGTTATATCACATTTCAATTCAATAAAATCCGGAGCTAATTTATCTCTTGGATAAGGCAGTTTGTTTTCAACAATACGCTCTACTGTTGAAGGTATTTTTGACAGGATAACTATTCTTTGAGCAAGAAATATTGCCTCCTCGATATTATGTGTAATAAAAATGACTGTTTTCCTTGTTTTTCTCCATATTTTTATAAGCTCTGTTTGAAGGGTATTTCTTGTCTGCGCATCCAAAGCCCCGAAAGGCTCATCCATTAACAATACTTGCGGATTTGTAGCCAGAGCCCGCGCCACAGCAACTCTTTGTTTCATCCCGCCTGAGAGTTCACATGGATAATGCTCTTTGAAATCATCCAGAACAACAAGCCTGATATATTCTTCGGCAATTTTCATTTGTTCTTCTTTTTTTAGTTTTTTCATCTCCAAACCGAAAGTGACATTTTCAAGTACTGTTCTCCAGCCAAGCAATGAAAATTCCTGAAACACCATTCCTAAAGCAGAATTTGCCTCTTTAATGTTTTTGTCATCTAATTTTATGCTTCCTTTAGAAGGATGCTCCAGTCCCATAATTATTCTCAACAAAGTTGTCTTTCCGCAGCCAGAGGGACCGACTATAGCTATAAATTCTGATTTTTTTACATTTAAGTTGATATTGTCCAATACTAATTGCTTTTTGCTGTTTCTTTTAAATGTCTTGGATATATTCTTTAATTGAAGTTGATACATAATGATATCTGTCCTATATTTGTCTTATATTTGTTCCTTTTTTCCATTTTAATAAGTTTGCTTCTGCATGTTTGAGCAATCTATCCATCAATATACCTATTACTCCTAAGATAAGCATATATAATGCAACCCTGTCCATCATATGAAGAGCATAATATTGCCACAGCATATTTCCCACACCCACATTGCCAAAGCCATAGTTATCCAGTCCAAACATTTCTGCTGCAACAACACACATCCATCCAATGCCGATAGATATCCTGATGCCTGAAAGAATATAGGGAAAAGAGGAAGGTAAAGCAATATATTTTATTAAATTAATGTTTTTTTTGCAGCCCAATACTTTTGCTGCTTCAACAAGCACCAGAGGCGTATTGCGAAAACCAGTATATGTATTCGTCAAAATAGGAAACAACGCACCTATAAGTATAATAAATCCGGCAGAATAATCTGAGAGGCCAAACCAGATTATTGCAAAAGGAATCCATGCCAGCGGAGGTATTGGCCTAAGCATTTCAATAATAGGATTAAAAAATTGGTCCGCACTCCTGTACCATCCCATTAATGCCCCAATCGGAATGCCGATAATAAGAGCAAAAAAAAGACCAGTTGATAAATGAAGCAGACTTACTGCGATATCTATTGGGATGCTGCCGGACAATTCAAAAAAGGCCTTTATTACATCACTTACACTCGGAAGTATCAGGGGGTCATTTATAATATATTGTGAAATTATCTGCCAAAGAAATAAGAAGAAAAAAACAGAGTATATCTGAATTTTATTCTCTTTTATGTTCTTCATGAGCATAGAAATCACTTGTCTTCTATTGTTAGCCAGTTGTCAAATAACAGACCTGATTGATTTCATACAAATCAATATCTATTGACTATTTTGAAGACGATATTCTTCAAAAGCTTGGAACGCAAGTTCCATGAGATGGCAATCAAATACATACGTAAATTATTGCGGAACTGACTGTATTTGATTATAAAAACTCATATCAAATAAATCTTCCTGTTTTGGCATTTTTTCAATATAACCCAAATCATATTGAACTTTTGCAAATGAAAGCACAGAATCAGTGATTTCGTTGGGATCTGTTATCCATGCACCGTCCCAATGTTCCAGTGAATAATCAATTACCTCTTCTGAAAGCTTTATTTTCTTTGCACATATTTTTTTTGCATCATCTGTATCTGAATAAATATACTCTGTTGCCTTAATATGTGTGTTTATGATTTCTTTTACCATATCAGGATACTCTCTTATTAATTTGCCACTTACAACAATAACACAGCATGCATGATCAGGCCACATTGTACCGGATAGCTCTACCATTTTTCCTTTTTTGTCAAGCTCTATTTTTGAAGGAGATGGAGCCGGAAGAAATGTTCCGTCTATATTACCTGCCTCTATTGCTGTTATAGCATCGCCCGGACCCATGGCAACTATTCTTAAATCTTTGTCAGGGTCAATGTTGTTTTGTTTTAACCAGTGTTTAAGGACGCTGTCCTGGATGGAGCCAGAAGGAAATGTTGCGATTTTTTTGCCGATAAGATCCTTTGGCCCTTTGTAATTATCTGCAAGTTCCGGCTTTAATACAAGTGCAGAACCACTAATCTGGACTGCTGCAACTATTTTTGCATCAAGCCCTTTTGAAATAGCACTTATTGCAGGCGCAGCACCCACATAAGCAATGTCAAGTTCTCCTCCAAGCATTGCCTGCATTTCCGGGGGACCGCTTGGGAATAATTTATCCTCTGTTTTTGTAATGCCATATTTGCTAAAAGTATCCTGCCACCATCCTTTATCCATTGCTATCATTTCTGCAACCTGATGGGTACTCGGCTGGACGCCGATCGTTATTGAATTTAATTTTGCTCCGTCTGCCTGCTGCCGGGATGTGCATCCACTCAGACCGACAATTAGAACAATAATCACTGCAAGGTAGAGGTATGATTTATTTTTTCCCATAGTCCATATGGAACAATAAATAATTTAAGTCTTTTGTAATTTTATGAGAAGTTATTTTATGAGAACGCAGATATGGCTGCCTTTCCCATATCTGCAAGGTCTATCGCGTCCTGTGCTTCAGGTGGCAGTACGATATTTACCGGCTCATTGATATTTGATATCGAAAGTTCAATGACAGATGTAATTTCCATGCTTTTGGTTGCCGTTGTGTCCATGTCTTCATCAGCCACTACAATTTTTATCTCTGTTCTTGATTTTTCTATCACAAATGTCTTTTTGTTAAGCCAGATAGTTGAAGAATATTCTTTAACTATGTCCTCAATATTGATGCTCTGGCTAACTGGCATAGACTGCGACTGCTGCTTTAAAGCATCTTCAGCCACTTTCCTCAAATCAGGATTTATTTTTATGACATAATAAGAATTACCACCAAAAGATTCCTCATCCATGCGCTCAATGCTTCCGCTATCTATCAGTTCTGTCAATTCACCGATCTTATCCTGGCGTGCCCATGTATCGTCCTCAAACTCCATTTTTATCCATGCATCCTGATTCTTTGTATACAAATACCCATCTACAAGGTAGGTTTCTGTATTCATCTGGGGAGTCATGCCCGCTATCTCGGACTTCACTGTTCCTTTCAGAGCCATTTCTTTGTTTGCCCTGTCAATGTCCCCGTTTGTAGTGATATCATATTTGATGACTACAGGCTCGCCTGAGACGCCTGTAATCATGTTCGTGTTCATCTCCATATTAATTGTGTAGGAACTCATTCCTGAATTTGCCTGAATTAATCTGCTCTGGATTTCATTTGTAGTCAGCTCTTCGGTGCAGCCGGAAGAGAAAAGTACTCCTGCTATCAAAAAATATAATATTGTCATTTTTAAGTTCATAAATGGTCCCTCTGGCATAAAATCTGCAATAAATAAAATAGAAGACAATACATAAATAGTTTTGGACAGGTCAGGATGATTGCGCGAACACACCAAGAATTTCCTTTTTAATACTCTTTGAGTCAGTAAGTGCCACTATTATCAGTCCATTCATGTCAGGCACAAAGAGCCCTGCTTTTTCATCAATCTTTTCTACAAACCCGTCTTCTGAAAACCGGAGACCTTGTGCTTTAAGCTTGACATTTATCAATGCAATATCCGGCTTTATGTTTCGTTTCATAAGGAACCACTGGTCGTAAACATCGCGCGACTTATTCCTTGTATATATGGCTCTTACTTTTTATGCAAATATTTCTTCTGCGGCCATAACAAAAGCATCAAATGAGGGAATCTCAGTATATGCTGGTATAAATGTCTGTTGTTCTGTTTAGAATCATTCTGCGTGACATACTTGTTTTTATGAGATATTTTCTATTTATTCTCTTATATTTTGTGACAATTGCATCTTGCCTTCAAGAAATCGCACCAGAAATCCCATAATTGCCTGTTTGGCCATGACCTATGCAACAGCATTCTGTATTACCCGAAATGATTCTGAGTTATTTATTATATATTAATAGCCCGTTTGTGGCGTCAACTGTTACTTGTTGTTTGTCTTTCAGTAGCTTGCATAGTTTTTTTTCTGGTTTGTCTATCGCGGGTATCTCTGAGATTATTGCGCCTACTGCTACAATTGCTTCACACTTGAGGTTTATTATGGCGAGTGGTGCGCAGTTGTTTTTTTTGAGGCGGTAGAGTATGTATGAGCCGACTGTTGAGCCTTTGCCGCGCGGAAATATCAGGATTTTTCCTGCGATTGATTTGCCTTCAAGAGCATGGCCTTTTTCAATGACTGTGCCGGTGTCCGGGTCGACGCCGCCGTAGAATGAGATTGCATCGTAGCTGATTAGCAGTTCTCCTGTTGCGTATCCTTTTGAGATTGTTCTTGCTTTTATTTTTATTTGTGTCACCGTTGATTTTTCCATGTTCCTGTTATGGCTGCTTCTATGCATTGTTCTGTGCTGCCGAAGCGTGTCTTGAAACCATTTGAGCCGCGCGCGTAAAAGCATGCTTTGGCTGAGTTTGTTGCCATACATCTGAACCTGCCTTTCAATGGGGCTACTGCCATGCATGTGTCAGGTGCCATACTTGCGCCTGAGTCTTTAATTGCTTTTATAATCCCTAGTTTTTCTGCATGTTCCATTGTTTTTCTTGCAGTTGAGATCCACATCGTGATTTTTACATGCTTTCCTTCAAGCATTTTTGAAATCTGTTTTAGTTCGTCCAGAGATGCATGCGGGCACCCGATGGCGACGAAGTCTATTTCGCAATCGTCGTTCAGTACTTTTTTTGCGTTGTCTATGTCTTTTCGGATAATCTCTGTTTTTTCTTTTGGAATTATTGTTTTGTTTGGGGTTATATTCTCTATGTGAAAGAGGGCGGTTCCGCCGTAGGTTGCGATTGATGCAGAGAATATTTTTAGCTGGTCTGTGTCTGCTTCTTTTATGCCTGTGATGTATGGTATCTTGTTTTCTATTTTTCTGCCAATGGCGCAGCCAAGGGCGCTGAAGTCATCAAGGGTCTTTATTGCTACGCTTATGTTGACTGTGATTTGCGCCTGCCTTTCTTTATCCAGATGCATACCGTACATCGGAGTCTTTCCTGTTATTGCTGATGCTAAGGCTGAGGGGCCGCCTTCGCGGTTTGTTTTTGCGCCGAGTACTGAGTTTGCGTAGCATACGGCAGATGATTCTGACCATGCTATGTGATCGGCGAATTTTGGCTTGTTTCCAATGAGGTAGGGTGTGCATGTTGCTGTTGGCTCTATGCCTAGTTTTTGGTATGCGCTGATTACTTTTAGCTGCTTTTCTGAAAATTCATCGCTTATGCCTTGTTTTTTCCAGTCTTTGAGGTCCATTCCTGCGGGGTTAAGGGTTGTTCTGACTCTTATTTTGCCGTCTTTTGCGAGTTCTTCGAGGTATTCTAGTCCTGCGTCACCTAAGTTATGATATGATACACCTGCAACCTGTACGGAGGATACGGAGATAAGTTTTTCTGCGCCGTAGATTTCGCCGAGTGCTACGAGTATTTCCATTGACTTTTTTTCGGCGTTGCCGTGTTTTCCGTCGAGGAGTTCCTGTTCTTCTTTTGTTAATTGCATATTTTGCACTTGATTGCTTTATAGAAATTCCCTGGTCAATCCAGATATTCTTTGAGGTCTACTTTTGGATATGGGATTTTTTTGAATGATTCGCGGTTTTTTTCAAATGGGATGGTTGCGTCAATGCCTACTTTGCATGTTTTTGTTTTCTGTCCTTTCTTGTGATCTGCTGAAGGGTCGAGGGATGAGCCTGGCTGTTCTGGCATTATTTTTGCGTCCCGGTCCGCCTGAAATCTTGTTGCTATTGCCCATTCTACAGAGTTTGGATTGTTGATGTCTATGTCATCGTCTACTATGATGCAGTGCTTGAGGGAATTGTGGCCCCTGAATACGGCGCTAATTGCCTGGTTTGCATCATCGTATCTTTCTTTTTTTATCTGTATGACTGCATGGAGCCATGCTATGCCGCCGGGGGTGAGTAGGACATTTTTGCAGTTGCATACTTTTTTTACTTCATTATATATTGTGGGCTCTTTTGGCATGCCCATAAGTATCTTGTGTTCTGTGAGCCCGGGCAGAAGTGTCTGGTATATTGCATCTTTTCTTCTTGTTATGCAGTTTATCTCTATGAGTGGCTGTTCTCTTGCGTGGTCATAGGTTTCTGTGAGGTCGAGAAATGGTCCTTCTTTGGATGTTTTTTTTGTTATCTTTCCTTCAAGGATTATTTCTGATTCTGCGGGGACTTCCAGATTTACGGTTTTACATTTTACGAGGTCTGTTTTTTCAAGGGCGTTTGCAAGTGAGAATTCGTCTTGATCTGGTTTTAGTGATGTTGCTGCGGCGAGAAGGACCGCTGCTGAGTTGCCGATGCATATTGCGATTTCGAGGTCTTCTTTTGATTTTTTGAGGGCGTTATATGTGCCCCTGTTTTCTACAAGTCTTGCTGTGAGTTTGTTTTTATCTTTTAGCATTAGCCTGTGAAAGCATACGTTTCTTCCGAGTTTCGGATCTTTTATAACAGCTATTGCTGATGGGATGTATGGGCCGCCGTCTTTTTTCAGGTATTTCATTATCGGGAGTTTTTTGAGGTTGACTTCTTTTTCTATGATTTCCTGGCAGGGGGCGTGTTCTATTAGTTTTGGGGTTTTGAGGTTGTTTATTGCTTTTGAGAGGGTGTGTATAAGGTCTTCTTTTTTTGTGTTGAGGGCACGCGCAACAAGGTCTCTTGATGAATAAAGGTTGCCGATGACTTTTGTGTTTTGGCCTTTGATGTTTTCGAAGATTACCGGGCGGGTGTCGAGCGCTGATAATATGTTTGCCATTTCGTAGTCTGTGGATACCTGCTTTTTTATTTTTATGAGCTGGTTTTTGGCTTCAAGGTCTTTTATGTGGTCTCTTATGTTCATTTTTAGTCACTTTTTTTATGTATTGATCTATGGTCATGATAAAATCATTTATGGTTTCACAATTTATATATCTAAGCGCATCTTTATAGGAATTTGCGTATTCTTCAGACATTAGTCCACTGCTTTTGATTAATCTATCTAAACTGTAATTATTTGCACCAATAATGATATTGAAATGTACTCTGCTCAAATTATTGGTGACTCTACTTCGGTTGGTAACCATTTTCCTCATATTTTAAAGTATATACATAATCTTTCTGCTATTTTTGTTGTTATGAAATGGGAATATTCAGTGGGCATAGACTTATAAAACGCCAGAGTAGTAACAATACTTGTGATTGTATGGTAACCTTAGATATTGGTCGAGAGACTTATGAAGCAGTGCAAGAGATATACTTTACAGGAAAAGCTCCGGAACAAAGTGATACTCTGTCGCAGTTTATGGGTTAGTTTATATCTGGTGTTTTGATGTCATCATATGTGAAAAAGATATTTGTGCCAGGTACTTATGATACTATTACAGATGGCCATACATTTCTTTTTGAACAAATTGAAAAGATATACGGGGATGAAATAGATAAAATTGTTATTGGGATTGGAGTGAATCCGGAAAAAAGAAATGAAGATTTTACTCTGAAAGAAAGGGAAGAAATGATCTATAAATCATTGGAATCCCATCCGGAATTAGCTTCAAAAGTAGAGATTGTATCTTATACTGGTTTTCTTTATGACTTTGTTGATGAAAATGGGATACCGGTAATCATTAGAGGTATAAGAAGTGCTGAAGAATATAAAGAAGAAAAAGGCCTTCGGGATGCCGGAAGAACCAGTGATGCGGAAGCGATTACACAATATATACCTGCAGAAGAAGATGTAGCACATATCCGTTCAAGTTACGCTAAAATGGTACTTGAGGGAGGTGGACCTATAGCCAAACTTGTTTCGCCTTATGTCAAACAGTGTCTGGAAGCGAGAAAGATGGGGCAATACAGAATTAATCTTACAGGTGTAATGAATGCCGGAAAGTCTTATGTTGGCAGTGAACTTGAGAGAATATGTAAAGAAACAGGCATTCCTGTAAATAATATTGAGTTGGATCCCATAATACATCAGATATATGATGGGAAACTGGACGATTATATATACAGAAAAGCGCGTGAGAATATTATTGATAAAGTCGGAAAAGAAGTTGCGTGCGAAGATGGAACAATAAACAGGGATGTTCTAAGGGAGAAAGTAGCTGAAAGACCAGAAATATTGAATGCACTAACTGAAATATTGTATAAACCCTTGATGACCTATGTAAAAAGGCATGAACTCTTTAATGAAAAAGGATTGATTATATTCAATGCTGCACTTGTCGCTGAATCTGATATGAATGGTTTAGCGAATAATAATGTTGTTCTTGTAACTGCAGATGATGAAAGTCTGGAAAGAAGATTTGATGAAGAGATAGATAAAGGCAAGATTACTGAACATGAATTTCGTGTAATTCAGTCCAGCCAGTATACAGAGAAAGTGAAAATCAGGAAAATAAATGAGGATATAGAGAAGAGTAAACATGGAACCCTTTTCACTTATGATAATTCAGATGATTTGCATCAAAGTGTCGAGTCGCTATTTCATAAAATCATCAGGGAGATTGATCAATATGGTCAGCTTCGCTTTACAGGCTTATGGAATAGGCTTAAGGCTAATGGCGATCCTGAAAAAGCATATCATGACTTGATAGGTGCTTACCTACACCACACATCATAGATGGTCTCAATAAACTTGAGGATGCAATAGAAGATTCAAAAGAAAAGGGCATAAGTGTGGATTCAGAGAGATTAATGTTTGAGTGGTTTTATCATGATATTGTTAAAGAGAAGATGTCATGGGTTGACGAAAAAAGAAGTGCGGAACATACATATAATATATGCATCATAACCACTAGTAATTAGATATGCAATGTCCATACCTTCCAAGTAATTTCCATGGATTGTTATTTTATTGTTCATGAATACACCTTTACTTTAGTTGTTGCTCTCCATGTGGGGGTAAATAGATGTTTGTTTCTGTGTGGTGGTGGATACCTCAGATGGAATCGATTATGTGTCTTTTGTGTGTGAACCTGTATAGGTAATGTTTTGATAGAAATAATTGATTGATTTTCTTCAGTATTACTCAAGAACATCTTCAACATTAATGACTGGTTTTTTGAAAACAACATCTTCTTCGATTCTTGGGCATGCAGTGTTTAGGATTATGTCATAGTCCATGCCCAGAAGGCTTTCCGGCTTGATTACATCCATTATGGCTATGAATACGCGCTTTCCTTTTTTCTCTATTTTCTTCTTTATCTCAACTACGTTTTTGTTCATCTGTCCGGGCTTTGTCGTGGCTACAATGCATACGACTTTTGCATTGTCATACTTTGCTTTTCGAATTATCTTTTTTTTCTGGAGTATGAATTGTTCTTTTTTTAGGCTGTGTATTTTTTTGTCTTCTAGGCTCAGGAGGAATACTGGCAAGTCTGTCTTTTTTGCGATTCCGAGCGCATGAAATCTGCCGGTCCCGAAGTAGAGGATGCAGTCTGCTTTGTCCTGTATTGAGATTACTGCTGACGGGTCGCATCCGAGGACTTGTCCTGGGTATTTTGATATTGTCGATTTTCCTATAAGTACTTTTTTTTGGTGGCTTTTTAGGATGCCTGATACTTTCGGGATCTGTTTTATGTGCTGTATTGATGTTGCAAGAGCAATACTTTTGTAGTTTTTTAGTTTGGTCATCTCTTTTTTGAGGATTCCTGCGACGTCTGTGTCGGAAAAATATTCAATATAGGCAATAGGGATGGATTGTTTTTTGAACATCTCAGAGTGTCCTATGTGGACTATCAGATCGCAGTTGTATTGCGCCATCTGTGTGCACGGGATGTCGCATGCACCAAAACAGGGATCTGCGAATATGATGACGTTTACTCCAGATTTTTCGATCTGTCCCGCTATTGCCTGCACTTCTGTTTTCAGGCCTTCCGGGACCTGCAGTGCAATTACTTTTGCATTGTATTTCCTGATTGATTTTTCTATTGTGTTGATGTCATCTGGAGAAAGCATAACTATTACCTGCAATATATGATATTTCTAGTAGTTGTGTTGGTTGTAGCTTCTATGCATCATGATGTCCAGGAGCATTTTTTTTTCTGTTCTTGCTGCGACGTATTTTAACATCCTGAATTCTTCTTTGTTTACTGAGATTGAGTCTATGTGGAATTCTATCAGTTTCTCGACGAAATGCTGACTTGTGATGGATTTGCCGTGGAGGGATGTATGGATTTTTCGTTTGTGGTAGTTTCTGATGCAGTCCTTGATGAGCCTAAGGACTGCAGGATGCATATTGTGGTTTGTTATTCTTGTGTCAGAGCTGAGCCCAAGTGTGTTTCTGATTAGTTTCTCGTAGTCGATTGACATGAATTTTATGCCTGTGCCTGAGAAGTCTTCATATAGTATACATGCTGCAGGAGTGTCTATTGAGATGCCGTATTCTATTGATGAGAGATTCAGCCCGATTTCTTCTGCTGTTTTCTTTATTTTTGAAATGTAGGCCTGGTGATGGATGGCAGGGAACATTATACCCAAGTTGTTGTATCCTTTGTCGATTATTAGTTTTAGTTCAGTTAACTGGTTTTTGAAGTCAGGATCGTGCAGGTCTTTTGTTTTTATCCACACACTTTTGGGATAGAAAGTATCAATTGTCTTTATTGCGAAGTTGCCGGGAAGGTTAGGTGCAGATGATGCCATGTCCTGTGGTGTGTCTGTTCGTGAGATGTTTGTGTCGAGATACATGCATCCTATGCCGTCTGTGGAGTCTTTTATATTTTCATAGTCTGATTCTTCTGATATGTTCAGTTTTATTTTTGTTGCAATGATCGGATCTTCATCGCTGTCTGGTTCTTGTTTTGGGATGTCTTTCTGTTCCTGCATGATTTCGGTTCCGGTACTGTTTATGCAGATGTTTGCGCTTGCGCAATGCATTGTCACGTTTGTTCCATTTGTGAGTTTAATTGTTGCATCGTTCGTGCCTACTATCATCGGGATGTTCATCTCTCTTGAGATTTTGGCGAGGTTGCAGAGCATGCCGCCATTGTTTGTGATAATTCCACTCACATGATTGAATGCAGGCAGGAGATCAAGTGATGCGGATGGTGCGACGAGTATGCTGCCCTGGCTTATGGTGCCTGCTTCAAATGGGCTGCTGATAATGCGTATCTCACCTTCAGCAGTGCCGCTGTTGGCAGGGGTACCAGAGCATATTGCGTTTTCGCATTGCGGTGCTGTTTGGGGTTGGTCCTGACCGGGAGATAATGTGGTTATCGGGACTGACTGGAGGATGTATACTCTTTGCTTGGATATTGCCCATTCTATGTCCTGTGGATGGTTGAAGTGTACTTGTATCTTGTCTGCGATTTCTGCGAGGACCTTGATCTCATTAGTTGATAGTGTGGATGTGCTTACTTGTGCTGTTGCTACTCTTTCTTTTTTTGTCCCGCCGTTGAGCTGGTCTATTATTACTGTTGATGCTTTCTTGTTTACTTTGGCTTCTGTGATTGAACTGCTTTGGATGTTTAGGACATACCTGTCGGGTGCGACTTCTCCTGTGGCGATGCATTCGCCGAGGCCGAATGAGCTTTCGATTATGAATTCGCTTAAGTTGTTTGTGAGCGGATTTGCTGTGAAGAGTACGCCGGATTTTTCAGATGTTATCATTTCCTGCACAATTATTGCAAGTTCAGGTGAGCGGATGTTGTTTTTTTTGTAGTAATATATTGCCGGTGCCGAGTAGAATGATGCAAAGCATTTGAGGATGGATTTCGTGAGGGCAGGTGTGCCTGTTACGTTTAGTGTGGTTGCGTGGAGCCCTGATGCGCAGGCGTTTGTCTTCTCAACGATTGCAGAGCTTCTTACTGCAACGTAAGGGTCGCCGCGACCTGCGTTTATCATGCTTTTTGCAACGTCGTTGAGGCCTTTCATGTCGTCTGAGACGCAGAGGTTTTTGTATGTGCTGTTGATTTCGTTTGCAAGGAATTCAGGCACGCTGCCAGCTAATATCATGCCTGTGATTTTTCTGGATGCATCTGTAAGGCTTGTTTGGTTGTTTATGTCAACGTTTTCAAGGATACTGTTTATGGGTTCAACGAGTTTGTTCTTGAGAAGGTAGTCACTTAATGCGCGCGATTTTATGACGAAGCCTCTTGGCACCGGGTATCTTTGCGTAAACAACTCTGCTATGTTGAGTGCCTTGATTCCGACTTCGCCTGCCATCTGCGGGCTGATGTCTTTGAATGTCGCGCAATATACCATGTTTATCCTCTCTTCT
>Ga0164318_10002152_pt1 | contig 18120 bp, 16 predicted proteins | sample GuaBasSedimGuay9_FD_113734 | JGI IMG/M metagenome (GOLD analysis project Ga0164318, IMG submission 113734) | Subseafloor sediment microbial communities from Guaymas Basin, Gulf of California, Mexico - Guay9, Core 4571-4, 0-3 cm | ecosystem: Environmental > Aquatic > Marine > Hydrothermal vents... | reverse complement strand
TCAGTATTATGCAATCCATAGAGGGTAAAGCCTGTTTTAACCACATGAAACTTCAAACGGGTGATATTGTCTTTTTTGATGATTCCAAGCGATACAATTTTATGAGCAGTTCCAGAACAAAACTTCTTGATATCAGTATTAAAAAGTCAAGCACCTCAATTTTGTATCATAGAATCTCTAATGCACTAAATAGATATATTTCAGACACTGAACAGCGCTTGCAGAATCTGATAACTGGTATACTTTATGAGTATAGCGATATGGAAAATCTATCGCACGAAACTGCGCTGATTTTAGAGCAAAATATCATAAACACTATCTTAAACCTTTTGGAAGAACAACAGCCAACGCAGAGGTTGTTAACGAAGGGAGAACAGACAGTCGCTACGATACGAGATCAGGTTATCCATCATATGGATGTGATAGTGAGTGTTGAATCATTGGCGGCAGAGTATGATGTAACCACAAAAACGTTGCAAAATGGATGTAAATCTCTTTTTGGTTTCACACCCATAAGGTTCTTGCGTCTGCTCAAACTCAACCTTGTTCGTAATGACCTTATAGAAGGCTCTCCTCAAACACATACTGTTTTAAGAGTAGCTCAAAAATGGGGTTTTACACATATGGGACGATTCTCTTCTTACTATAAAGAACTCTTTTTGGAAAACCCTTCCGATACGCTAAAAAGTGTTTTGAATGATGAAGGGATAAATGAAAACTGTGTCATACGACAAGAGGAGATAGATTAATTCATCTCCCGTTATTGACACACGACTATATTAGCGTTAAGATTGGCGACAGCATAAATTCGCAGTTTTTTACTAAAGGTCACCGCTAAGTAACTCGTCTTTAGCATTGCTCAAACACCTGAAGTTTACTAGATTATCTTCTGCTTCCCTGCATCACCATCACCGAAGCACTCAAACCGAACCGAAGTTCAATCCCCTCAGGCAGCTCATCAAGCTCGATGCGTACCGGAATACGCTGCGCCAGACGAATCCATTGAAAGACCGGCTTGATGCTTGGGAGAAGATTATTGCCCGGATTACCGTCAGAATGGGCGATCCCCCACCCTACAGACTCTACTTCTCCAGAAATCGGTCTCTCAGGATAGGCCATCAAGGTGACTTTGGCTTTATCACCGATGGCCACATCTGCGATCATACTCTCCCTGAAATAGCCAAAGACCCAAAAAGAATCGATATCCACCAGTGCTAAAATAGCCTTGTTCGCTACCGCCTGCGAACCGATCTGAAAATTGATGTTTGAGACATAACCATCGACGGAAGCGTAGACTTCTGTAAATGTCAGATCCAGTTTTGCCGCATTGAGTTTTTCGTTAAGTGTATCGATCTTTGCAAGTGCTTTGAGATAGTTTACTTCATGACGGACAAGGTCTTTTTGTGAAACAGCACCTTTGTCACGTCTGGCAATCTCCTGCACCCGTTCATACTCTATTTTTGTCCCTCGGACGTTGACCCTTTCACGTTTAAGTTCGGCCTCGGTCTGAGCAATCTTAATCTTAAAAGTAGAAGGATCGATCTTAAAGAGTAGATCACCTTTGTTCACAAACTGATTGTCAACAATCATAATTGCTGTCACCATACCTGAAACACGCGGTGACACCTGAATAACCTGTGCACGCACCTGACCATCGCGTGTCCAGGGGTTGTTAAAATAGTCTTGAAATTTGTCATATCCATAATAACCGGCTGCACCGAAAATACCCAAGCTGAAGATAATTTTGACAAGAAACTTTAAAAAACTCACACGCTTCCTTTTAAATTTTAATAAAGTAGGCATCTATAAACACGATATAGAGCATCACAAAAGCCAGATAGCTTAGCGGCGGATAGAAAAAATAAGACGATAACTTCAACTTATTGAGTATCACCGTCGTCAGACCTGTTGCAATAAAGCTGAGTATAATCACCACCAGCAAAGGAGATACATAGACATCACCCAGAGCCAGTTCATGCGGAAACGGCTGCATTATTTATCCTCTTTCGGTAGTTTCATCGCATCTTCATCCAGATAGTCACTCCAATCTGTCCGCGCACGCATCTGCGTTATCATATCATCTGAAACATACGCTTTTCCACGTCCCATCTGCCAGCCCCCGCCAAGCGCTTTATAGAGGGCAACGACATTGTTGGAAATTTTACCCTGAATCTGTGCAAGGTTATCTTCATTGAGTGTCAGTTTCTCTACGGTACTCAATAGCCGCTGATAGGTCACAAGACCGTTGTTATACTGGATCATCGAGATATTAAATGCCCGTGTGGATGCATCTACCGCCTCTTTGTTGTAGCGTGCCTGAAGTTTGGCAAAGCGGTACCCGTTGAGGGCATTTGAAATCTCACCGACAGCTTGTAACACTTTTTTATTATAATGGCTTAGGCTCTCCTGAAAAAGGGCATCCTGAATACGTATCTGATTTTTGATCCTGTCATACTGGAGAATATTCCAGTTAAAAGTAGGTCCCATACTGACACCAATCATGTCACTTCCGCTTATCCAGCCGTCCAGTGCATTATTGGTGTTGAGTCCGATCGTCCCGAAGAGTGAAAAATGCGGATAGAGTTCTGCTTCGGCAGAACCGATACGTGCACTCTGTGCCTGCGCCTGACGTTCTGCTATCTGCAGATCGGGACGTCTAAGGACAAGACTGGTATCAATACTTATATTTTCATCCAGCGCAGCGACAGGAATAAAGGTAATATTATCATGCGGCATGATGCCGTCTCTTAGATCTTTAAAGACTTCCGTACTAATATACTGCATCTGAGAAGCACTTCCCTTCTTTAAAATCGGATCAATCTTTTCGGGGATCGTTCCCAGCAGTATGGCAATGGCATTGCGGCTGTTAATCATCGAGATCTCAAGCACCGGCAGACGTGAACGTGTACTGTAGAGCTGGGTTCTTGCCTGCTGCATATCCAGCTCGGATACATTGCCCGCATTGAACTGTACTTCCGTCATTATTGTCACACGTTCTTGAATGGCAATGTTCCTCAGCGCATATGCTTTCCGCTCCTGAGAAGTGCGATAATTGATGTAGTTCCTTGCGACTTCAGAGATAATGCTGACCAAAATGTCATCATAGGAGGCGACACTGGCATACAGCGTTGCCTCGGCAGACTGGATACCCCGGGCATAGCGGCCCCAGACATCCATCTCCCAGCCTATATTAAAATTGACACCGGCAGACCCAAAAGTATTACTTCCGCTTCGATTTAAAGCCGCAGAGCCACCGACACTTTGCTGCTGAGGAAATAATAACCCTTCCGAAATTCCCAAAGCTGCCCGTGCCTGTAGAATTCTCAGACCTGCACTTTTGAGATCAAGATTCTCTTCATACGCCTTTTGCACCAGAAGATCCAGTGTTTCATCATTAAAGTTCTTCCACCACGAGGTGATATTATGATCGCTTTTACTAAGGTTCTGCTCCCATACCGAAGGAGTAGCGGGGGCAACAGGTTTGACATAATCCGGTCCTACCTGTGTACAACCGCCATTCATCACTGCGATAAAAATCACGACCGAGACATAGCTTATACTTTTTTTCATGATACTTGATACTTTCATATTAGAACTTATTAGCCTTTAAATTATTCCAGTCAATCGTTTGAAGAGCATTATGAGATCTTTCTAGTGCGATCCAGACACTATAGCGCAATGCGAGATTGACATAAAAACCGGATATCTCCTGTACCGTGTGATCATCAGGATCGATTGACTGCTTCAAGTCGTTCAGCTTTGCCTCAATCTGCTCTATAACCGCTTCTTTGCTTTCAAATAGAGCACTTTGTAACAGTGTGTTGTCTTCTGTCAAGCTCCCGGCAACTTCTGCCATGATATTCTCAGTTTTCATGGCGCTGATCTGTATCAAAAGCGTATTATTCTCATTTTCTTTATCATCAGCATAGAGAAGCTGCAACTTATAAGCCAGCTTCTCACATGTAAGTGCAAAAGCCATAATCTCCTCTTTGGAGTTGCTGCTAAAATAGCTTGTATCGATCTGAGAACCCCACAGTCTCATTTTGGCACTGTTTATAAAAAGGTGACGCTGATGGTACTCTGCTTTTTTCTGTGCCAGCCAACTCTCTTTTTGACTATTTCTTCCCAGCTCCAGCAATGCAGATGTATGTTTAAAAAAACGTTTTTTCATCAGACTGAAAAGATGTTCAGGTCTGGCTGAAAACGGAAAATGGTAGAAGAGCATCAGTATAATCAGAAACATATAGAAGACAAGAAGGATATTTAAAAAGAGTGCAAAATTATAGTTCATTGTGTTGTTGATACCAAGGACAAACATACCCAGTAGAAAAAAGATGGTCAGTTTTAAATTGATCATATAAAAAGCAATGAAGGTATATAAAAACATAAACAGAGCCAATTCCCATCCGTAGACGAGATGGGGAAGAACAAAGACATACATCAGTGTGGCGAAGAGAAAACCTATGCTAAACAATATCATTAGTATAGTGGGTCTCAAGGGGCTGAATGTTGTCAACAGTCCCAACAATGTTGCAAGCAACACGATCATAAAACCACCCGGAGGATTAAACAAAATCCAAAATGCCGTGCTAAACCAAAACACGCTAAACAGCTGAAGTGTTGCTTTCATATACTCCGGATCGAACCAGACAAAACGGGATATTCTTACCATTGTATTATCATGGTGTACTGTTTGATCACCGCCATTAAGTGTATTAAGGCGATCGGAAAGTTTACGTAAACTCAGGTGCAGTTTCCGGAGCATTTCAGCCTGCGTCACAATGGCCGATTTTTGAAGATGGCTCAGACCTTCTTCCGGAGTACTCCTATAGCTGATCGCCAATGCATTTGGAAGCATGATCTGCCTTTTATGTTTCCATGCCGCTTCGCATCCTTTAAACATAGCAGATATCTCACTGGATATGGCATTATAATTCTCAATATATTCTGAATAATCAATCGGCTCACTTTCAACACGGATGGTTGCCAATGCACTCAAAATAGCACCAATATTTTTATAGTGATTGGTAATAGAATCCCATACATCGGCATGGAGTGTCATATCCAACGAACCGCCGCTGCTGCGTACATAAGCGTGTTGCATTTTCTGTTCACTGGCAATCATCTTCTCTTGCAAAGGAAGAGAATCACCAAGCCTCGTTATCAGTGAAGTAAAAAATTCATAATGGATATTTGTCAGTACCGCTGCATCCTGTTTTGTCGTATCTTCAAGTCGTACAGGCCATAAAAAAAGACCGACAAGCGTATAGACAACAATGCCAAAAACTGTCATATAAGTTCGATCGACTCCATAAATAAAAGCATTTTCAGGTCCCTGAAGAAAGATCATCATGATCATCATGGCTGTTAGCAGAAAAACGGTACTGTCTCCTTGATAAGCGTAATAGAGATAAGTTATCACTGCAACAAGCAGTGATAACACAAGGAGATAGAACATCCTCTCCTGAGGGAGCATAGCGATAAGCGTCAAGCCAAGGGCGGCACCGATAACTGTACCGATCACCCTAATTATCCCTTTCATCACCGATGCACTGACCCCGCCGACACTCGCTATCAACATCACTGTAATCGCCGCCGTATTAGGCTGTGACCATCCCATCGCCATCGGAATCATAAAAGCCAATGTCAAGCTCAACGAGACTTTGATGGCAAATTTGAGCTTGGAAGAGAACGTAAAAAGAAGCCAATCATTTAAAAAAGTTTGAAATGTTTTAAAGAAAAAAATCTTTTGAACTACCTGAGACATTTTCTATTTTTCACCTCTGCTAAAACCGTCTAAACGAGCACTGACTAAGCTTGAGACAATGATCGCCATATAGAAAACACCGACAATAGCTTCACTGTAAACAAAAAACTCAGAAACACTGTTGCTTGGCGATATATCACCATAACCCAAGGTGGTCAGTGTCACAAAGCTATAGTAAGCAACACGTGAAAAGTTCGCTTGCCACGGCAAAGACTCAAGACCATTAAAAGCATCAGGATAAACAGTGAGCAGCAGCAGATAAATTATTGTCCAGACTAATCCAAGCAGAAGATATAAGACGATGGAGCCGACAATCATATTTTGATCAATCTCTCTGCTCATCACGATCTGCTTTACAGAGAGTCGAAAAGAGCCCATAAAGAAAAACAGCAAAATAAAAAGGTGAAAATACGCTCTGAAAGCCGTACTATCAAAGAGGTTTTTTGTCATAAATATCACAACAGTAAGCACAACCATAAAGTAGACAGCCCACATCCATGAGCGATCTGCTTTAAGACTATGCACTCCCAGTAGAAAGACCAGAAGTATCACTATTTCTATGATGTCATTTAGCCAGGATGTCTGAACCTGATGTAAAAGTGCCATCAAAAAGAGCAATAATGCCAGAGCCACAAACAGATAATTGAAGTTGTTTTCGTGCGAAATCTTTTTCATACTGTCAGTGACTTCTTGTCTATGATAGTTTTTGCGTTAATTCCGCTATCTCTTCTTTAACCTCACCTTCCAGCCAGGCCATAAAGAGTTTATACGCAAGTGCAAGACCGACTGCGCCAACAAAAAGTCCCAATATACCAGAAAGTATCATTCCACCGATAGCACCAAGCAAAATTACAAGCATCGGAATATCGACCCCCCGCCCAAGCAGAAGCGGTTTCAAAAAACCGTCACTGGCACTGACGATGACGGCGTAGACAGCAAAGATTGTTGCCGGTGTTGTGTCAGCATAAGAGAATACATACGCAATAATCGGTCCGAGAATAATAATAGGAGGCAGTTGAATGATCGCTAAAAAAAGTACCGCAAATGCCCATAACCATGCCAGCGGAACATCAATGAGTATCAGCCCGATAAAGGAGAGAATCGACTGAATAATAGCGATACCGATCACCCCCTGCACTACGCTGCGGATCGTCAAAGCCGCCAACTGTGACCACTCTACCCCTTTCTCTCCGATCAGACGGCGGGAGACAGCATGATAGACATTGACACTTCCCTCACTTTTACTCAAAAAGAGAGCAGCAATAATCAGCGAAACGACAAACTGTAAAATACCGACGAGTGCTCCTCCGACAGCCGAAGCAATTTTGCCGCCGTACTCCTGAAGCTGAGGTTTAAACTGCATCAATGTATTTTCCAGATCTGTTGCTGCATTGTTCCAGAGAGCATAAATCTTTTCTCCCACAAGCGGCCATGATTCAACACTCTCTGAAGGCGGGGGTATAGTCAATGAGCCCTCTTTCAGGTTCTGCGCTAACTGCTGAGAAGAGCTGAGGACAGAATCAGAAAGAATATAAGTCGGCACGAGCAGTGCAGCGACGGCACTGATGGTGAAAACCGTAATGATCATTGTTCGTTTTCCTGGAAAACGCTTCTCCAGCCTTGCAATCAAAGGAGAGAGTGTTACAGCAATAATAATCGCCCATAACACCGGGATGATAAACGGTTTGAGAAGTGACAGGGCATAGTAAAGTATGACCCCCAACAACACCGCTTTAATGATGATCTCTATCGCGAGATCAACGATCTCTTTTTTACTTAAACTAGCTGACATTCTTTTTCCTTTAATCCATCTTCATAGAGAGGTCAATCCAGTTGGCCTGATGGATCAAAGATCCCGAACTGATCGCATCCACACCTGTCTTGGCATATGATTCAATCGTTTCGAGTGAAATATTACCACTGGCTTCAAGTAAAATAGAAGGAAAATGTTCTTGTTTGTAGGCAACAACTCCCCTTAACTGTTCAGGGGTCATATTGTCACACATCACTATATCAGCACCGGCGGCCATAAACGTTTTTGCCTGTTCGTACGTCTCTGCTTCAATCTCAATTTTTGACGTAAACGGGATCTGCTTACGAGCCTCTTTTATAAAAACATCCAGATCATCAATGGTTTTCAGATGCGTATCTTTAAGCATCAAACAGTCATCCAACCCAAGACGGTGATTGACAGCACCACCAAGACGTGTTGCATATTTTTCAAACACACGCAGCATCGGACGGGTTTTACGGGTATCGAGCAGTTTTGTTCCGTATGGTATGATCTTATCAACATATTTACGGGTTAAAGAGGCAATTGAACTGGCATGCAGCAGCATATTCAACATTGTACGCTCAATCTTCAGCAGCGTATGAGAATCACCTTTGACACGGGCAAGTACATCACCTTTGACAAAGGTTTCACCATCTTGTTTATTCCAGTTAATCGTGAACTTCTCCATGGATGCAAGAAGGTCGGCATATTTTTGACCGGCAAGCACGCCATCACTTTTGGCAATGATCTTCGATGATACATTCACTGCCGGAGAGACCAAGGCATAAAGGTCTCCTCTTCCGACATCTTCATACAGGCTATCGCGTACAAATTGCTCTATCATAGGGCCATCATCCGCTCTAGCGCAATTTTTGCCCACTTTTGCGTTTCCTGATCTATTTCAATTTCGTTGACAGGGGTTCCGTCTTCAATGGACTTAAGCGTCAAATAAAGATCTTCCAATGTTGTTTCGTTCATCGTCGGACATTCCGGTTTGGTTGATGAGAGCACATAGGTGTTCTTCTGACGCAGACGGTTTACAAGATTAAACTCTGTTCCGACAGCGACCTTTTGCTCCTCGGGAAGTTCCTGAATATACTTAATCAACTGAGAGGTCGATCCGACAAAATCCGCTTTATCACAGATCGCCGGATCACATTCCGATGAACTGCGATCTTGATTCCCGGAAATTTTTTGCGGTAGAAGTCAATATCGTCTATTGTAAAAAGCTGATGTACCGAACAAAAACCGTCATAACAGATAATATCGGCATCGGCAATATTTTCATCAATACCAATGACCGCCGATTTCAGCCCCATCATATTAGCAATATTCTGACCAAGACAGCGATCAGGTACAAACAGAATCTTTTTTCCTTCTTTCAATGCGGTCTCAATAATCATCTTAGCATTGGAACTCGTACAGACCATCCCACCCATCTCTCCTACTTTTGCTTTAACATCTGCATTAGAGTTAATGTAGGTGATCGGCAAAATATTCTCTTTGGCAATCCCTGCCACTTTCATCGCTTTGACTGAATCATCATAATAAAGCGTATCGATCATACGTGCCATAGCGCAGCATGCCAGTTTGGGCATCAAAACCCGTTTTTCAGGGTTGAGCACCTTGACACTCTGTCCCATAAATGCCACACCGCAGAAAACAACAAATTCAGAATCATCTTTCATCGTTTTTTTAGCCAACTCCAGTGAATCACCTGTAATATCGCCCATCTCAAACACTTCATCACGCTGATAAAAATGTGAAACTACCGTCACATCCAAACGACTCTTTAACTCAACAATTTTTGCTTTTAACTCATCGATTGTGTAACCCACACACATTCCTTATTTACGCCAAAGCAGACGTTTAAATCTGCTTTAACTCTTATAATATTAATGCGATTATAACGAATTTTTGAGTAGAATCATTTCTCAACTTACTAGAAACGAGTTTTTATGGATTTTTTAACTAATCTTAATGCACAGTTTTTTATCGCTGCCTATCTTTTCGGCGGTATTCCTTTTGGACTGCTTTTAGCTAAATTCTTTGCTGGTGTCAATGTCAAAGAGAGTGGTTCGCAAAGTATTGGAGCCACCAATGTCTTACGTGTTGTCAAAGAGCAAAATCCCGCCTTGGCAAAAAAACTCGGAGCGGCAACACTGGCACTTGATGCCTTTAAAGGGATGGCGGTCTTAATTGTTGCCAATGCCGTTGGCGTCAGTGACGCTACGTTATGGGGCATTGCCGTCCTTGCCGTTGTAGGACACTGCTTCAGTCCTTATCTTTGGTTTGAAGGCGGTAAAGGAGTTGCAACCGGTGTCGGTGTAATGGCTTTTATGCTTCCAATCGAAACGACCATTGCTCTTGTGGCTTGGGCCATCGCAGCTAAAACAATTAAAATCTCTTCTATTTCGTCACTGTTTGCTGTTATTGTACTGCTTATTAGCAGCTTTTTTATCCATCCTGAAATGGCACATGCACCTCTTGTGATTATTGTACTTATCCTGTTTTACAAACATATTCCCAATATTGTCCGTCTCGTTAAGGGTGAAGAAACACGCGTCGCATGACCATCAACATCAATACACTTATCTTTGAATGCATCATCGGCATCCTGGATTTTGAACGCCATACTCCGCAAAAAGTGAGTGTCGATGTCGAAATAGCCTATCCCTACAAAGACGAATTCATCGATTACTCCCACGTTACAGAACACATTAAAATATCAATGAAAAAATATCAATTTAAACTCATTGAAGAGGCACTTATTTCCCTCCAAAACTCTTTAAAACAAGATTTTCCTCAAATAACATCACTTAGCTTAACAATTTCTAAACCCGATATACTCCCTGATTGCCGCGTTAGCGTCACTCAAAAACTCAATTATTAAAGAAAATTGAAAAAAACTTTAAATTTTCCTAAAACTGTGCTATAATTCCGAAAATTAAATCACAATACCGAGGGTAATTAATGCGCATTTTGATCATTGAAGATGAAGTCACACTGAACAAAACCTTAGCCGAAGGGCTAAAAGAATTTGGTTATCAGAGTGATGTTGTTGAGACATTAAAAGATGGTGAGTACTATCTTGATATCCGTAACTATGATCTTGTACTGATGGACTGGATGTTGCCGGACGGTGACAGCATTGATATCATTCCTGATATCAAAACAAACACACCTAAAACGGCAGTTGTAGTCCTCTCTGCACGTGATGACAACGAAAGTGAAATCACTGCACTTAAAGCCGGAGCAGATGACTATATTCGCAAACCGTTTGATTTTGATGTACTGGTTGCACGTCTTGAAGCACGTCTTCGTTTTGGCGGCAGCAACATTATTGAGATCGAAGATCTTATGATCAATCCTGAAGAAGAGAAGATCATCTATAAAGAAAAAGAGATCGAACTCAAAGGTAAACCTTTTGAAGTTTTAACACATCTTGCACGCCACCGTGACCAAATCGTCTCAAAAGAGCAGCTTCTTGATGCGATCTGGGAAGAGCCGGAACTGGTAACTCCAAATGTTATCGAGGTTGCAATCAATCAGATTCGTCAAAAAATGGATAAACCTTTAAACATTACAACAATTGAGACGGTGCGCCGTCGAGGTTACCGCTTTTGTTTTCCAAAAGAGCTATAGCCCTTTATAAGCGCCTTACCTTCTCATAAATCCCTTGATTCAAGGGGTTGACAATAACTTTTATAATTCGAATCATCCCTATCCAAATTTGCCGCACTAATAAGACAATTCCTCAAGATGTAAAACTATCATTAGAAATATAAAGTTACATCTTTCAACAAAACAATTACTTTTTATTTTATTTAACAAAAGATTAATCCAATTAATTGTTATAATAATTATAGGTATTTCTAAAAGTATCCTATTCTTTTTAGCGAGGATTTAAGATGAAAAAAGTATTAACACTCTCTTTAGCGGCCATGGTGGCATTTATAATTGGCTGTGGCAGTGGCAGTGAAAACTCTGTTGTCACTGGTGGAGATTCCAGCAGTAGTTCAAGCAGTGCTACAGCCTTATTATACGATTACAATACAGACAAAAGCAGTGCATATCTACTTTCTCCTTCTGTTGTTAATCAGTATGAGGAAGTTCAAAAGAGCCTTGATAATGCAAAAGATAACGAAGGAAGGTTTTATTCACTTTTGGGAAGCTATATTACCGACTTGATCAGAAGTTCAATACCCGCAGACACTATTCCATCCTATGCGCCTCGAGGTGCTATAAACAACCTCATCGTTGCAGTTAACAACAAGACTGTAGATTATTCAGATTATATTTTAAAGGCAGATATTGATTTCAATTCAGAAGTCAATTTTGAAGATTTAAAACTTCTCTCCTCTGCTATCTTAAACGGAAATGATAGTTTTCAATATGATGTCAATAGAGATGGTACTGTAGATACTGCTGATATTATTTATCTGTTTGCACGTCTTAATAGTGAGATAAAATTTTTTGATTTTTATACAACAAGCGGAAAAAAACTAAATATTCCCTCACGTTCTGTTGACGCAACACATAGCTTTACCTACACCGGCAGTGAAACCCAAATCATGGTTGTTGCAAAAGATATCAATAATGTCAGCGGCTTTGAGACAGGACTCAGCGATATAGATGAGGCATGGTATAAACAAACCGGTTGGGTTTTACAAAGTGCACCACAACGTAGTACTGTAACTGATGACTGGGATTTCAATACACTTGGCAATGAATCCATTGGTCAATATCTCAAAGATAACGCTTTTTTAATTGGATGGAAAACATCTATTAATGAGCATAGCATGAGTAATGCTATTGCCTTTCAATCATTTAAAGAAGAGCCGTTTGCTTCCTATCTTGAACTTATGGAACAGGAGATTATGCTTCATTTTAAAGATACTGATATGAATCATCCTCCTGAAAGAAGCATACAAAACCCTAACGAAATTATAGATAACAGTGGTGCTGTTTATTTTCATATGTATGATTACTCGGTAGGGATAGTAAGCGATAGCAATCCAAACACTTATTTGCAAATGCAAAATCTCACCCTTTCAAGTGCCTATATTCTTGGTGAAAAAAGTATCACGATAAAACATTACTATTATTGGTCTATGCAAGCCTATATGTCACTTGAAGAAAACAGACTCTCTGGTACGATAGAACTGACCGATATCACTGATAAAATCGAAGGAACCATCACAGGGATGCGCATCGGTCCCGATCCTAAAGATGCTATCTATGAGGGAAGTATTACAGATAATACTTTTAAACTGAATGATCTTGTCCCATTTGGAGCCTATTTATTAACCTATACTGATGAGTGTTCCTGTCAAAGAGTTTTGGATGAGGCCTATGTTTTTGAAGATGCAACACCATTGCATTATGCACTCACTGTAGATAAAGCAAGGGTAACGCTTTCACTCCTTGATAAAGAGGGGGAACCTATTTCAGGTAAAGATATTCTGATTATGGCTACCGCATGTGTCGATGCAGATTTTGAAGAGAAGAGCTTTAATGCTATTACTGATGCAGATGGAAAAGTGATCTTTGAAAATGTCCCGATAGGTAAGTACACCGTCTATGTTGATAATAGGGAAAATAAGGAAATAAGTTTTTGTGAAACCTATTCCGGAACACTCTCCCCCGAACTTCTTTGGGATATCCATATTGCATACAACGGTCGCTCGACCAACTATACAAAAGACTATAAAGATATCATCATTGCCAGTATCAGTGATGATATGAATACATGGGGAAGCGTGATAGAGTGGGGAAAAGGAGAATTTCCATTCCCTCTTCCAGCTGATGATCGAAATGGAATTTTACTAACAGACACAAGTTGGTTTTCCAACTATGGTGAAAATACAATGTCTTATTATCCGGATGGTTATCCTGCCAATAGACCACCGTACCTCATAAAACCAGGATACTGCTTTATCACTGAAGAGTTAAATGAGCTACTGATAAATCAAGGTGACACAGGGATAGGATGTATGGATACAGCATATACACCAAGCTGGGATCAAATAGACACTTCGCTTCATACAGAACAGGAAAAGGCTTTCTTGGAATATAGAGCTTTTACCATTCAAGATACCGGAAAATGGCTAAACAATGCTGGAACTTCTACGTTGACAGTTAGGTTTACACCCGCAAATTAAAAAGGGTCTTAATCCACCCTTTTTGCTCCGCTGATGCAATTATAAAGAATTTTAAATCAAAATGAAAAAGCAGTGTTGTATAATTTTAGATAAATACAAGACTATATTATAATTAGGAGCAATATCTTGTTTTCAAAAAGAAGTATAAGAAGTCAGTTTCTTATCCAATTGATCGTCGCTTCGGCGGCACTCATTTTTATCTTTTCCTCCTTTTTGTACTTTTTTATCAAACAATCACTTTATGATGAAAAGAGAGAAGAGCTCCTTCTTTTCGCACAGAATGTCTCTGCGTATCAATCACTCGTTCAAGCACAGCATTATGCCACTGATTCTCTACTAGGACTCTCAATGGAACTCGTGCTGCATAAAGGGCATGATCATACGACAACACATATGTTTGAGATTCAAAAAGGGAAGCAAACCTATCTTACGCTTCTCTATCCCTTTAATAACCTTGAACATACTTTTATTAAAGCAACGAAAGACATCACACCGACTAAACGACTATTGACAAAAGTTTTAAGATCTATCATTATTATTAATATCATTGGTTTTTTTGCCATTATTCTTTATGCAATCGGACTCTCTACAATGCTGCTCTCTCCAATTATGACCCTAAGCAGAAGGCTCTCAAATATGAACGAGCATCTAATGCGTCCGATTAAAGTCAAGGAGCTTCCTGAAGAATTTGAGCCACTGGGTGAAACAATAAACCGCCTAATCGGACGCATCCAGAATTTTGTAAAATATCAAAAAGAACTTTTTATCGGTGCGGCACATGAACTTAAAACACCTCTTGCCGTCATAAAACTCAAAAATCAGGTCACCCTGATCAAAGAGCGACAGGCCGCAGACTATATCGAAGCCATAAAAGTCACCAATAATTCAGTTGACAATATGAATAAAATTGTTGCAGACATACTCAATATTGGTCGACAGGAAGGTGCACAGCTTGAACGGCCGACAAATGAAGATGTCATTAAACTACTCAAGCACAAAGCCAATGACTTTCAACTTCTGGCCGAAGCAGAAGGTAAAGTGCTTCATATACATTTTGAACCTCATGAATTTCAGGCAACAATTCAGGCAAATCTTCTCAATCAGATTCTACAGAATTTTCTGCAAAATGCCCTAAAGTTTACTCCCAAAGGCAAACAGGTTATACTGCAAAGTAGCCCGCATATAGACGGATTGCTGATTGAAGTCATCGATGAAGGGTGCGGTATCGATGATACCGTTGACCTTTTTGCCCCATTCAAACGTTATGGGAACAAATCCGGAGTGGGACTCGGTCTTTTCCTAGCCAAAAGTGCTGCCGATGCCATGGGTGCCGAGTTAACCATTCAAAATCGAACCGATGGACAGGATGGGACAGTCGCTGCTCTTAAACTGCACGCCAAACTCTGTTGTCCCTTACCAATTCGATAGAAAAAAGTGTTAAATATATTTTTTTATTCACAAACATTTCTAATCTTCAAATTACTTCAAGCTTTCTTCTGCTATAAATCGGACAACAAGATAAATGTAAATAACAAGGTTTGATAATGTCTTTGATGATTAACGATGAATGTATTGCCTGTGACGCCTGTCGCGAAGAGTGCCCTACAATGGCAATTGAAGAGGGTGATCCGATCTATATTGTTGATCCCGACCGCTGTACTGAGTGTGTCGATACCTATGATGAGCCGATCTGTATTTCCGTCTGTCCGGTTGACTGTTTTGTTGCTGATAAAGACAACGTTGAAACTATTGCCGAATTGCGTTTTAAAAATGAACAGATTCTAAAAGAAGAAGAGTAACGCAACCCCTATGGCAAAACGTACAGCAGTCATTGATATAGGGTCCAACTCAGTACGTATGGTTATCTTTGAAAAAACCAGCCGTTTTGCTTTTCATCTTCTTCATGAAGTCAAGAGTCGTGTGCGTATCAGCGAGGGGGCTTATGACAACAACGGCAACCTTCAGGATGCTGCGATCAAACGTGCTGTCAAGGCACTTAAAAACTTCTTATCCATCGCACAATCCTATGATGTACGTAAAACACTCTGTGTAGCAACATCCGCTGTTCGTGATGCCCCAAACAAGAAATTTTTTCTTCTACATGTTAAACAAGAAACCGGCCTTCAGATTAAAGTCTTAGATGGTGAAAAAGAGTCCTATTATGGTGGTGTTTCCTGTGCCAATCTTTTTCCAAACATTAACGCTATCACACTTGATATTGGCGGAGGTTCAACTGAAAGTTCGGAAATTAATAACCATATCGTCAGTAAGAGCCTTTCCATCAACCTTGGAACAGTGAGACTCAAAGAACTTTTTTTTGATCACGATGACGTTAAGGGAGCGAAAGAATACATTGATCAGGTTCTTAAAACCTGTAAGCTCACACAACATGAACATGTCATCGGTGTCGGCGGTACGATACGTGCACTCAGTCAGGCAATGATGCAGCGAAGCGATTATCCGCTGGATAAACTGCATGGTTTTACATTCACCTATGATGAACTGATCAAGTTTGGAAATAAAATTCTCAAAGCAGATGAAGAGAAACTCAAACAGCTTGGAATAAAAAAAGATCGTTTTGATGTTATCAAGCCTGGAACACTTATTTTAATGAAAATTCTCAAACTGGTAGGGTGTAAAACGATAACAACAAGTGGTGTTGGTGTCCGTGAAGGGGTTTACCTTCATGACCTTCTTCGTCATAATAAAGACCGTTTTCCGGAGCACTTTAATCCATCGGTTCGTTACCTTCTCGATAACCATACACTTGACACCCGTCATGCCAATCAATTAAGTAGTACTGCTAAAATACTTTTTGATCTTTTATCTGAAAGCTTTGCAATCCCCTCACCTTATCGCTATGAGCTCTCCATCGCCGCCAAAGTATCCCATACAGGTGAATCACTCCACTTCTACTCTTACCATCAAAACAGCTACTATCTGATAAAAAATGCACTGGAGTATGGATTTTCGCATCAACAGATCATGTTAATCGCAACACTGGTACGTTTTCAAAAGCGTAAAAGACCGACAGCCAGCCATATAGAACGTTATGAGATGCTGTTACCGGATGAAGAGGTGTTGAGCCGTCTGAGTTATCTCCTCTCGCTTGCTAACACCCTCTTAATACACCGTCCGAAGAATATTGATTTTCGTCTGAGCTTTGAGAATGGTGTCTTAATTGTTAATGCATTAGACAAACCACTCTATCTCGCTTCTGAAGCACATAAGAGCCTTTCTGCACCTACAGACTTATCTATTCATTTCTTATAACACCAAACAAGATAAGACGGGACTGAAGTCCCATTTCCGGAAAAACTTTTTTTAAAACCGCTGTCCAATTGTAAATTCAAAATGTGAAATTTTATCATTTGGCTGTGGATTATACGGATTAGCGAATACAAGGTTCAGCGGACCCATAGGAGAAAACCATTCTAATCCGACACCGTAGCCTCCTCGAGAGAATTCAGAGAGTGAATCTGTTCCAATCCATCCCCAGTCAAAGAAGGTACTTAAACGCATTTTAGCTGAAGGAACAAAAGGAAAACTAAATTCAAAGTTATTGGAAAAAGTCTGTTTTCCCCCTATCCGCACAAACTCACCGGTAGATTCATTAATATAATAAGGCATTGAATAAGCTTCATAGCCCCGTACCGATCCAAGACCGCCCATATAGAATCGTTCTGCGAGTGGCAGATAACCGGTATCCACACCAAGGTTATAGCGGGATTTGTAACGAAAGATCATATCAAATCCAACCCATTCTTCAAGTCCATTATATTTGTTCAGCGTGGTACGGCTTTTAAAATAGTCAGCATCAGCACCCAAGCCAGACTTTTCAAAACTTTGGGTCATAAGCCACCCCTCACGTGCGACATAATAGTCATCCGTATTATCAAAGGTTGCACTGATAGTCACAGCACTTTTCGTGTAACTTTCGAAAAACCTTTGCTGATCTTCCGTGTAGTTTGAAACATTCACATCACCGTAATCGACTCCGGAATAGGTATACCCCATATAACCCGTCACATGCCGTGTAAACCTGTGTCCTGTTCCCAATGTCACACCGCTGGACGTGGTTGAGTAATCATTATATTCATACTCATTGTAAAAAACTGAAAAGTTTCCGCTGAAATCACTGTCATTCAGCCGTGAGTTAGAGATATTGAACGAGTAATTTTTTGTCAGTTCTGAATTTTCAGCCTGGACCCCGACGTTGATACCCGATCCCCATATATTTCGGTCATTGACGCCAATGCTCAACAAAAGACCGCCATAGCTTCCATATCCTCCACCAAGCTGAATATTTCCGGTCGGTGCTTCTTTGACTTTGACAACCAGATCCATCGTATTTTCATTAATACGTTTCTCTTCAATCGTATTCGTATCAAAATATCCAGTTCTACCCAGTGCAT
>Ga0164318_10002150_pt1 | contig 18132 bp, 9 predicted proteins | sample GuaBasSedimGuay9_FD_113734 | JGI IMG/M metagenome (GOLD analysis project Ga0164318, IMG submission 113734) | Subseafloor sediment microbial communities from Guaymas Basin, Gulf of California, Mexico - Guay9, Core 4571-4, 0-3 cm | ecosystem: Environmental > Aquatic > Marine > Hydrothermal vents >... | reverse complement strand
TCGGAAAACACCAGGAAGGTGCCCCCGTAGGGGATCAACCCGCCGCTGAGGGCCATGCCGTTCATGATGGCGCCCATGCCGTGTTCGCGTACCCCGAAGTGCAGGTTGCGCCCGGAAAAGTCACCAGCGGTGACGGAGCTGCTGCCCTTTATCTCGGTCTTGTTGGATGGTGCCAGGTCGGCCGAGCCACCCACCAGGCCGGGCAGCAACTCGGCCGCTCGTTGCAGCACCTGGCCCGACAGGGCCCGGGTGGCTCCCGCCTCGGTGCCGGCCGCCGGCAACAGGGCGTCGAGCAGCTCCGCTGGCAACTCCGGGCCCAGCAGCCGCCGGTAGAGGGAGGCCCGGTCGGGGTGTCGTTCCTGCCAGGCGGCCAGGTCTTGTTCCCATTTCTGCCTCCCCTCTTGCCAGCCGGGCCGCAAGCCGGAGAAAAACTCCTGCACCTGCTCGGGGACATGGAATTCAGCCTCCTCGGGAAAACCCAGGCTGCGCTTCAACGCTTGCAGTTCCTCGGCCCCCAGCGGCGCTCCGTGGGCGCTCGCCGAGTCCTGCTTGCCGGGGCTCTTGTAGGCGATGTGGGTACGGGCGCAGATCAGCGAGGGCCGCCGACGCTCGGCCAGGGCCCGTTCCAGGGCGGCGACTATGGCGTCGTGATCATGGCCGTCGATGTGTTGCACCTGCCAGCCGTAGGCGGCGAAGCGGGCGCCCGCGTCCTCGCTGAAGGCCAGCGTGGTCGGTCCCTCGATGGAGATATGATTGTCATCGTAGATTACCACCAAGTTGCCCAGCTGCAGGTGCCCGGCCAGGGAGGCGGCTTCGCTGGTTATTCCCTCCATCATGTCTCCATCCGAGGCGATGGCGAAGACGCGGAAGTCGACCGGGTTGAAATCGCCGCCGCCCAGTCGCGCTGCCAGCAGCTTCTGGGCCAGGGCCAGGCCCACGGCGTTGCCCACTCCCTGGCCCAGCGGGCCGGTGGTCGTCTCCACTCCCGGCAGGCACCAGCGTTCGGGATGCCCGGGGGTGGGACTGTCCCACTGGCGGAAGTTGCCGAGGTCCTCGCGCGATAGCGGGTAGCCGCACAGGTACAACAGCGAGTAGAGCAGGGCCGAGCCGTGCCCGGCCGAGAGGATGAAGCGATCACGACCCGGCCAGTCGGGACGAGCCGGATCATGGCGTAGAAAACGGCTGTAGAGCACCGCTGCACAATCGGCCATGCCCATGGGCATGCCCGGGTGGCCGCTGTTGGCCCGTTGCACCATATCGGCGCTGAGCAGTCGGACAGTATCGGCCACCTGGGCCAGGACGTCGTTGCCTGAGTGCTCGTTGTCCTTCATGGTTCTCCTCCTTGACGGTCACCGCTGGTGGCCAGCAGTTGCTGGAACGCCTGCTGGAGCCTCTGGACGGACAGTTCCCCGGCGTCCAGCCGACTGCTTACCCGCCCGCCCTCGTCCAGCAGGAACAGTACCGGCGCCTTGTCCACTCCCAGCAGGCTCTCGGCCCGCATGAACAGGTCCACACCCAGGGGGGCACGGGGCCAGAACTCGATACGGATTTTCTCCAGTTCGGCCTGGAACTCCCTGGTTTGCTTCACCGCGGTGAACAACTCCAGGGTGTCGACCGCCGCGCATACCACCTGCCGACCCTGCTTCCCGGCCTGCTGGCAGGATCGCCGCAGGGCCTGCAACAGGATATAGCAGGGTTCCGAGAAGGTGGTGAAGAACAACACCGCCGCCGGCCGTCCCCTCCAGCGCCGGCTGTTCAGATCCGGGCCCAGGAAGCCGGGCAGGTGCAGGAGGGGAAAGGGTTGGCCGCTAACGACTCGTCTCCGGGTCCGGTGGGCCCGCAGGCGGGTGAGTAGAAACCCCTTGAAGGTATCGCCCGACAGCAGCAACCAGCCGGGGTCGGCACCGCCGACCAGGGCCAGGGTTTCCAGCAGGTTGTCTCGCCGCACTTCGACCATTACCTTGCCGGCATCGTTGCCGTGCAGCAGTCGTTCTACCTCTTCCTCGTTGCCTACCTCCTCCCCGGCCACGGCGCGGATGACGTCTCCGGCATGGAAGCCGGCCCGGGCGGCGGCGCCGTCGGGGCGTACCAGCACCACCCGTACCTCCCGGGTGGGCATGTCGATGATGGTGCCCTTGGCTCCGGGTGCACGGGCCAGCTTGGTACCGGCCGGGACGATCTTGATGCCGGTGTGGCGTAGCGGCTGGGGCTCGCGCTCGCGACTGCAAGCGCTCAACAACAGCGCGACCAACAAGGGCCACCAGGCCTGGCAGGGCGGTCTCATGCCACTGGCTTATCACGAGCCGGTCTCGCGTGAAAGGACCTGCTCATCGAGGCCGGAACTCCCGGGGAGCGCGGGTGCGATAGCGCTGATCGACGAGAGGCACCAGTTCCTGGAAGAACTCGTCCTCGTAACGGCGCGGGGGCTTGTCGCGGCCCATCTGGTTGGCGAAGAAGGTGCCCGAGTTGCAGTCGTCGGTGCAGCGGCCGTCGGGGAAGACGATAATGAACTTCTGCAGCGTTCCCTCGTTCATCCAGGGCTCGGCGAAGATGGCTGCAGCGGTGAGATCCTCCACGCTCATGCCGATGCCGTGCAGCAGGTAGAACACCGGGTAGCGCTTTTCCGGGTGCTCGTCGTAGCCGGGCGGCAGGTAGACGAAGTAACGCCGGTCCATGTCGAGGATATCCGAGTGGTAGTGCTCCTCGATTACCTGCGCCGGGTCGTAGGGATCGAGCTTCTCGAAGTCGCCGTCGGGCCAGCGCTGGGATATGAAGGCCATCATGGTGAAGAAGCGGTAGAGCGCCTGGGAACCGTTACCGATGTGGCCACCGTCGCCGGCGTCGATCTCCTGCTGGGTGGCGTCGGGATCGCCATAGATGATCATCAGGTCCCGGCCGATGTGGTCCCAGTCGATGTGGTGGATATCGTAGGGCCCGTCCCAGTCGGGAGCGAGGATGGAGCTATAGCGATGGCGCAGGTCCACCTCCCGGCCCCGGGCCATGAGCTTGCCGGCGAAGGCCTCGCAGGAGTAACGGAAGCCCAGGTGGTCGCGGATGCCCACGTCGATGTAGAAATCCAGCCGGTCGAGTTCGCCGAGGCTCAGGTTCTGCACCAGCTGCGAAGGGTCGAACATGGCCGCGGTGCGCAGTACCTGCGGGTTGTAGTCGAACAGTCCGTTGCCCTCGCCCCAGTCGTAGGGGGAATCTGCGGTGCCGGCCACCCCGTCCAGTCCGTAATCCAGGTAAGGCTCCCCCTCGTCGTAGAGATGATTGTTCTCGGTACCCAGGGGGTTGCCCAGGGGGTCGTAGTCGTCGCCGTTGGGATCGGGGTTATCCTGGGGGTGGTAGCCTGGTTCCTCGCTGCTCGGCAGGCCGTCTTCCCCGAAGTCATCGTAACGCTCGCTGAGATTGAAGACCACTGGTTCACCGGAGTCCCGCCGCCCGTTGTCGTTGAGGTCCACGGCGTAGGTGATCTCTACCGGGAAGTGGGGCTCGACGTTCGGGTCGAACACGCCCTGCACGGCGCTATCGGCCTCGCAGAAGGTGATCACCGGGAGGCTGCCATCGGGGTTGAACTGCCAGTCGTAGTAGCCGCTCAGACGCACCGGGTTCTGGCACTGTTCCTGGCGGGAGAGTTGCAGGTAGGAGGCGTCCAGGCCGGCAGGCAGGTAGTGGTGGTCGGGGTTGAAGGAGGCCAGGTTGCCGTAAGCGATGAACATATCCTGGAAGGTCTCCAGCATTGATTCACGATCGAAGCCACCACCCATGGGCCCGCCGCAGTCCATGTGCTCGTAGTCCTGCTCCTGGCCGGGAGCGGGGCACATGTTGCCCGGTACCGGAGGTACGCAGAAGCCACCCAGCATGCCGTCTTTGAACCAGTGGATGAGCATGCCCAGGTCGAGCGCCCCGCCGGAAGGTGCCAGGATGTCGAACAGTTGGTGGTAGCGCAGTCCCAGCTGGGCGGCGCTCATGGCTCCCATGGAAGCGCCGCCGATGGCCCTGAAGGTATAGAGCCGGGGACCGGAAGCGTAGGGAGTGGCCGCCTCGTTGCCGCAGGCGACCAGCAGCGCCAGGCAGCAGATCAGCAATCCATTGGTCAGGTGTCTCATGGTTGACTCCCTAGAACCAGGCCCGCAGCGACAAGGCCAACTGGTGGGAGATGGTGCGGTAACTGCCGTTGGCCCGTCCCTCGGGGTTGAGGCTGTCGCCGGAACCGACGTCGTTTGCCTTGCTGTCGCTCCAGAAGGCCACCAGGTAACCGAGGTCCACTCCCCAGAAACTGCCCCGGTAGCCGGCGCCGAGCGAGATCAAGTTGCGCAAACCGTCGGGCAGGGAAGGGTCGTAGGTTTCCGCCGGCACTGGGCTGGTGACCACGCCCCAACCGGCGCGCAGGGTCAACTGCTCGAGCAGGTCGTACTCGGCACCCAGGGCGAACTGGAAAGAAGTGTGCCAGTTCTTTTCGATGGGTTCGGGATTCAACGACTCGGTGCAGGAACCCTCCACCGCGCAGTCGAAGCTGATGGTGAGTTCGTCGTAGCTGGAAAAGAAGGCTGCCAGTATATCTGCGGCCAGGCGCAGGCGTGGCACCAGCAGCAGGGCCACTCCGGCGTTGATGGTCATGGGCATGTCGATGGTGACCCGGCCGGTGGTCTTCTCGGGCACCGTCATTCCCAGCAGATCGGCAGCCGCCCGGGCGGTGGCGTCCATGGTGAAGCTGGCCGTACCGCTGAAGGGCAACGACACGCCAGAACGCAGGCTGGCCCCCAGCGCCAGCAACCCGGGCAACTCGGCGTAGAGAGCCAGGTTCCAGCCGTGGCCGGTGGCCGAGCCGGTGAGCCGCAGCTCCCCTTCGGGGGATTGCAGTTCTCCCAGGCTCAGGGCCTCGGCCACCCGCAGGTCGATCTTGCGCCCCAGCCGGGCGGTGCCGTAGACGAAGTCGTAGCCGGCCGCCAGCGACAGCCGCAACACCTGGCCCAGTCCCAGCCAGTGGGCCAGGTCGATCGCCAGCACCGGCTGGGAGTAGAAGGTCTGGATCTCGGTCTCGGTGGCGATGAAGCGCCCGTCCCAATCGCCCGGCCAGTAGGTGCCCAGGCCGAAGGGGTTGTTGAGCCCGAAACCCAGGGCCAGGCCCAGTTCTTCGAGGCGCCAGCTGGCGTACAGGTGAATGGGGGTAAACAGCTTCTGCTTGGCGGCGGCCGGGTTCTCGCCGTCGTTGACCGGCACCTGCAGGTAGTGGCCGTCGCGATAGGTGGTGTAGCTGCGGGGTTGTTCCGGCGTGCCGGCCGGTTGGTATTCGATGGATGGGAGTATCAGGGTGGTACCGGCCTCGATCTGGATGCCCGGCAACTCGGTGATGGCGGCCGGGTTGAAGTACAGGCAGCTGGGGTCGTTGGCCAGGGCCGAGCGGGCGTTGGCCATGCCGGTGGAGACGGCGCCGTGCTCGTAGATGAGGAAGCCGCCGGCACGGACCGGAACCGTGGCCAGCAACAGCACGGCCAGCAACAATGGATGGCGTGTAGTGGTCATGAGCACTAGTGTGCCAGCGTCAGCAAGCTCCTGTAAAGGGCTGCCAGGTTTTTTCCCCTTGTTGGTGATGAAGGGACGCAGGACTGAACGGGACAACTAGCCAGGTGGTTTGTCTGCAGAGCCGCGCAGCACGTTCTTGAGTTCCGTTCTTCGCTGGCGGGCATCGCGAAAGTCGATCCTCAAGGTGACGATGGTGTCGTATATCTCCAGGGCCCGGTGCAACGAGTCGGGGTCGCCGGCCTGTTCCAGGATGCGAGCCTGGCGGTAGAATAGCTCCAGGTTGTCGGGCGTGGGTTCGAGCCCGGCGGTGGCCCGTTCTGCCGCCTTCCTGGCCAGATCTTTTTCTCCCAACTGCCACAGTGAACTCGCAAGCAGGCTGGAGGCATCGCGGAAGCGGGGATGGTCTGCCGGTACCTGCTGCAGGTGCGTGGCGGCTTTCATGGTCTGGCCCAGTTCTATCAGCGCCAACGCCGCCTCCAGGTGCAGGCCGGCCTGCTCGGCCGCCTGTGCCGCCAGGGACAGGTCACCGGCCAGTCGCGCCTGCTCGTGGGCGGCGGCCGGATCTCCTCCTTGCAGGTAGGCCCGGGCCGCTTCCAGGTGGCGTCCGTCTTCGGCCAGCAGGCGGGCCGCTTCGGCCGGGTCGTGTTCCCGGTACAGGCGGATGGCCTGGTCACGATGGCCAGCCTGGAGATAGGCAGCGGCGGCCTCGATGGTCTTGCCGGCCTGTTCGAGCAGTCCGGCCCGCTCGGCCGGGTCGCCACGGCTGCGGGTGGCCTGCTCGGCAAGGCGCAACCAGTCATCTTTGCGCTCCAGTTCCCGGTAGAGTTCGGCCGCCCGGGTCTGCTCGCCGCATTTTTCCAGCAGGCGGGCCGCCTGCAGCTTGTCGCCGGCGGCCAGGAAGGCGGTGGCGGCCAGTTGGTTACGGCCGGCCGCCTGGTAGAGTCGCCCGGCCTCGGCATGCCGGCCCTCCTTTTCGCAACGAGCCGCGCCGCGCTCGAACAGTACCGACTCCTCCTCGGTGACCTCGCTTCCCGACCAGGCGCTGAGCTTGAGCAAGGCCTGTACGGCTTCCTCCTCGTCTCCGGCGGAGAAGAATGCCTCGGCCGCACGACGCCACATTCCCGCCTCCCGGTAGCATTCACCCGCCCGGACCTTCTGGTCCAGCTTGTCGAAGAGCCTGGCCGCGGCCAGTGGCTCCTGGCGCTGCAGGTGGAGCTCGGCGGCCTGCTCGAGACGGTCGGCCCGCTCGGCGACGGCTGCTGCCTCGGCCAGGTCGCCGGCCTCGCTCAGGTGCTCGATGGCCTTGTCGATCTTGCCCAGTTGCTCGGCCAGTTCTGCCGCTGCGTGCAGCTTTCCCTGGCGCAGGTAGAGGTCATAGGCCCGTTGGGGCCGTTCGGCCCGGCGCCAGGCCTCGGCGGCCAGACCCAGCTCGCCGTTCTTTTCGTACTGGCGCGCGGCCCGCGCCGCCAGCCGTGAGCCGGAGCGCTTCGGCAGCAGGAGCCGCCACAGCGCCCGCAGCAGCAGGAAAAGCAGCAGCAACAGCAACGCGGCGGCTACCCAGTCCAGGTGATAATTGAGCCAGTAGGGCCTGAGCGGACGAAACCACTCCGCGCGCAGCAGGCGCCGGTACCAGTCCATGTGATGTACGAATTCCAGGGGATCCCAACCGGCCAGCAAGATGGGGCAGCGTGCGGGAAGCGTGTTCATCTACCGGGCTCCGGCGCTCTGTCGCATTTCCACGACCTCGCTTTGTTCACCAGCCGTTGCGGTGTACGAACTCCTCGATGGCCCGGCGCTTGGGGGCGGTGCTCTCCTTGGCCGGGTAGCCCAGGGGAATTATCTCGTATACCTTGACGTCCCCGGGCAACCCCAGTACCCGGCCGGCCTGCTCGTGATCCAGCAGGCCCAGGTGCAGGGTGCCCAATCCCTCGGCCCAGGCGGCCAGGCACAGGTTCTGGCAGGCGATGCCCAGATCGAACATCACCCAGTCGCCGTGGACGGTCGCTTGTTCTCCCTTGTAGAAGCCGGAGAGTCCCTGGCGGCCGCACATCACCAGCAACAAAGGTGCCTGCAGCAGCGATTTGCGCCCGGGGTTGGATTGGGGCACGCATTGCTGCAACCGCTCCTTCATCTCCGGCTCGTCGACGACTATCACTTCCCAGGGTTGCAGGTTCACCCAGGAAGGCGCCCATTGAATTGCGGCCAGCACGCGATCCAGCTTCTCTTTCTCCACCGGGCGCGAATGGTACTTTCTCATGCTGCGCCGGTTGAGAATGCATTCGTGAACGTCCATGCTCAATTACCTCCCGTCGAGCTGTCATCCCCCGGGCGGGGGACGAATATCTCGTAGTCATTGTCGGCAAAGCGGGCGCTGCCGTCGGCGGCCACCTCGCTGACGCCACCCAGCAACAACACCATTCCGTTGTCCATCAAGGTGGCACTGTGGCCGGAACGGGGATTGACCAGCGGAACCTCCAGGCGACCGCGGGGAAAGTCGAGCAGCAGCGCCTTGGGACTGGCCGCCAGCGGTAACCCGGTGTTGGTGAATCCACCGACCACCAAAACCCGCCCGTCGGCAAGAACGGTAGCAGTGTGGCGCCAGCGTGGCACTTCGACCCCGGTCGGCGAGATCGTACCGCTATCGGGAACGAACAGCTCGCAACTGGGTTCGATGGTCTGGGGCGACGAACGACCTCCGCAGATCAGCACCTGGATACGCCCGTCGAAATGAATGGCCACGGCGCTGTGATCGGCCCGCGGATGCGCCAGGTGCTTGCTGGTTACCTGGATTCCGCTGTCATCGAAGCTGACCACGTCGATGGTGTCGCTGGCCTGCCAGCCATCGGCCGGTCCGAAGCTGCTCCAGCCTCCCACCAGAACCACGGCCGGTTGCGGTTTGTCGAGACTCAAGGCCACCGCCCCGGCCCGGGCCTGGCCCAGAACATTAGGCCAGCGGCTGAACGAGCCTCCGCTGTAGACTTCCAGGTCGGCGCTCAATTCCCCGCTGACGTTATCGATGCCGCCGGCCACTACCACACCCACTCCGGGCAAGAGGGCTGCTGCGGTACGATGACAGGGCCGCTGCATGGGGCTGGTCCATCCCAGGGCGTTGTCGTTTACCTGGTAGACTTCCTGGGGCCATTCCTGGTCGGGAGGTTCACCACCGGTCAACAGCACGAAGCGGCCGTCTTCGAGCAGTACTGCATCGTGCCAGGCCCGGGCGGCGTGCAGGCACCACAGGCCGTGTTCGCAGTCGGCCGAGGGGGTGGAGTTGAGCAAAGCACCTGCATAGGGCCAGAACATGTCCAGGGAGCGCAGTGCCGGTGCCGCCAGGGGAGCGGAGAAGTCGCCGGGACCCGGGCCACTGGCTCCCCCGCTGATCAGTACCTGGCCGTTGTCCAGGCGGGTGGCGCTGTGGAAGATGCGCCGGTGGGTCATGGAGGTGCGAAAACGCGCCGACCATTCGGGATCGGTCAACCCCAGGCCCGCCGGCGGCGGTGAGAACTGGCCGGCTATTCCCATGAACACGAACAGGCTGGTTGTACCGCTGCTGGCCGAAAACGGTTCTGACATTCCCCAGGAGACGACCTCTCCCACGTTGCCGATGGCCTCCACCCGTACCTGCCGGTCGAGACCCACCGGCACTGCCGGCAGGCTGCCGCCGCTGGCAGCGGGCCGCAACTCGCTGGTGATGGGCTCCATGCCCGGACCGGTCACCGTTACCCTCAGGAAGCGGACCCGGGACGAATCCAGGGGATAGCGGCTGGTATCGGAGGTGTAGACCAGGTGCAGGTCTACCGAGCCAACCTCGAAGGTGCACCCGGCTGCGAGCAGGACCAGTATGGCGGCCAGGAAGAAAGGCCATGGTTGTCTGTTCTCAGTGCACATCGATGCGAACCACGTCGTGGCGAAACACGGTCAGGGGAAGCGCCACGGCCGTTGTTACCACTGCGGCTGCCAACGGCCATATCCACCAGTGTTTCCAGTACCAGGGAGTACCGGGAGCGGGGGGAACGGATTCTGCGGCCAGGGCCATCGTTCCGGCATCCGCTGTCGAACCGGCCTCGCCGGCATCGGGGGCCGCGGTTGGTTCACCGGCCAGCACCAGCTTTTTCAACCCGGTCAGGGCCTCGATATCCGGCAACAGTCTTTCGGCCAGTTGCCGGGCGGCCTGTTCCGGGTCGGTGACCACCACCGTTTCCAGTCGCCGGTAGCTCTTCAGCTTCTGCTCGTACAAGCCCACCTTGAGCACCGGCCGATCGCCCAGGCGTTCGGTGGAAAAGGTTACCAGACCGGTCAACCCGGCGGCTCGGCAGATCAGCTCGGCCTGGCCGGGGGATGGCAGGGCCGGGGCGGGTGTGCCCAGGCCGGTGCGAACCCGGGCGAACAGCTCGCGTACCCGGGGGCTGTAATAACCCTCGGACAGTTCCAGGTCGGGCACCAGGGCCAGGGCCTGGCCCAGGGCCCTGGCCGCCTCCTGCTGCCGGCCCCCTTCCAACAAGGCCACGCCCAGTTGCAGCAGTGGTTCTGCCAGCAGGGCCGGCTCGTAGTAGCGGCACAACCCCCCGCGCAACAGCTCGGCGGCCTGGCGATATTTTTCCTCCGCCTGGGGCAGCTTCATACCCAGGTGCAGCTTCTTGCCCTGGGCAACCAATTCCGCCGCCCGGGCCAGCAGGCCCGCCTGGTTGTCATGCCGGCGCAGCCTGTCGAGCAGGGAACGACCCTGCACCAGGACCAGGCCGGGGCGTGCCAGCAGTTCGCGCAGGGTTTCGCTGGCCCGGCGGGCCTGGGAGGGAATGCTGAGCTGGATGTCGAACCAGCCGATCTCCGCGGCTTCGGGAGCGGGGCCGGCGCGGCCGTAGAGCACGGCCAGCAGGCAGAGCGGTGAAAAGACAGCCAGTACCCTCATGACGCAGGTGAGTCTAGGTTAGGGACCCGGCGCAGTCAAACCCGCGCATCTCCCTCCCGGAGCGCGATCTCTTCGTCGGCGCCGCAAACATTGGGGATACTCTTTGACAACCGCCTACGGGGGCGTACAATCGATGGGATTCCGCATGCAGGGAGGATGATGATGGTCACAAAGGCGATGATACCCTTGCTGGCCGTGCAGCTGCTGGTCGCGGTTCCTGGATGGGCTGCCGAGCCAGCCGGCGAAAAAACGGACCAGACCGCTGGTTCCGACACGAGCGGCGTAGCCGCTCCCGCCAGCCTGGAGGATGCCGATCGGCAACTCGAGCAGGTATTGGAAGAAAAACCGGCGAACGACAAGCAAAGCCCGGCCGAGAAGACGATTGTTGCCGGACAGGTTCGGCAAGAGCAGCAACGCTTGCGGTTCGTCTCCTCGGGCCTGGGTGGCGAGGCCGGTCTCTGGCGGGTAATGGAGGCCGGCTCCTCCAGCCCCTGGACCATTCGCCTCAATATCGGCGGCGGCTTCTTCCTGTCCTCGGGAGAGGGGGGCTTCCTCAACTACCGGGGAGAGAGCAGCTACGACGAGTCGTATATGACCGGTCGTCTGGCCATCTCCTGGACACCGTTGCCCTTCCTGGAGGCCTTCGCTTCGCTGCGCTCCAGTTCCAATCGCAACAGCTTGAGTCGGCCGGAACTGCTGCAAACCCAGGGCGATCTGGAACTGGGTGCCAAGGGCTTCTACCGGGTGTTGCCCTACCTGTCGCTGGGAGCCGACCTGGCAGTGCAGTTCGTCAACGGCATCGGCGGGCTGGACCCGGACTTCTCCGGAACCTCCCTGCGTACCGCGGCCCTGTTTTCCTTCGACCTGCGACCGCTGGTCCCCCGGGTGCCCCTGAGGGCACACCTGAACGCCGGCTTCATCATGGAAAACACCGGCAACCTGGAAGACGGTCGTGACCTGACCATCGTGGAGATGTTCGCCCTACGGGTGAACAAGTATCACCGGGTGCGCCTGGGGTTCGGTCTCGATGCCCCCTTGCCCTATCTCGACCCGGTGGCCATAACCCCTTTCCTGGAATACACCGTGGAACTGCCCATAGGAATCAGCTCGGACGAACTGGCCTCGGGCTCGTTGCAGGACGACACTTCCTACGCCAACGTGGTTCCCATGCGACTCACTCCCGGGATACGGGTGCCCTACCTGCGGGCCATCACCCTGGATATCGCCGTCGACGTGGGTATCGGGGGCAAGAAGGCCTACCTCGAGGGTGTTCCCTCGGTACCTCCCTACACCGTATGGTTCGCCTTGACATACAACTTCGATCCCCGCAAGCGAGGAGAGGAGAAGATCGTCGAGAGGATCGTCGAGAAGGAGAAGATCGTCGAGAAACAGGTTCCCGCCCCGGTCACCACCGGGCGCATCTCCGGCCGCGTGCTCAACGCCGTCGATAACAGCCCAGTTGCCGGGGCCCTGCTCACCTTCGAGGGTGCCGACATTCCCCCGGTGGCCAGCGACGAGGCCGAGGGCAAGTACGAGACCTACGACCTGACCGCCGGGCTGGTGAAGCTGACCGCCCGCAAGGAAGGCTTCAAGTCCATGACCCAGGAGGCGGAGATCAAGGCCGGCCAGGTGACACCGCTGGACTTCCTGCTTGAACCCGAGATCAAGAAGGGCACCCTTAGTGGCACGGTGGCGGGAGAGAAGGACCAGCCGCTGGTGGCCAAGGTGCACGTTGAAGGACCGGTGCAGCTGGACCTGACCAGCGCCTCGGCCACCGGGGCCTTCGCCAGCGAGGTGCCCCCGGGCGAGTACCAGGTGAAAGTGGTGGCCGAAGGTTACCTGACCAAGGCCCGGCACCTCAAGATCGAGGCCGACAAGACCGTCCTGGCCGAGTTCAAGCTCACCCCCAAACCCAAGCGTCTCGTCGTCATTCTCAAGAAGAACAAGATCGAAGTGCGCAAGAAGATTCATTTTGCCTCCGGGAGAGCCGAGATCCGTCCGGACAGCTTCGCCATCCTGGATGGGGTTGTGGATATCCTGGTCAACAATCCCCAGATAAAGAAGATCCGCATCGAGGGCCATACCGATTCCATGGGGTCCAACCGGTTCAACAAGCGTCTCAGTCAACAGCGGGCCGAGGCGGTACAGAAGTACCTGGAGGAGCAGGGTATAGAGCCGCAGCGACTGGATGCCGTTGGTTACGGCGAGGAGCGCCCCATCGCACCCAACAACACCCGCCGGGGTCGTGCCCAGAACCGGCGCGTGGAGTTCATCATCGTGCAACAGTGAGCACCGCTATTGCCAGCAGAACAAACGAGTGCTTCCATTCCATGGCTGCTCGACGCCGCAGCAGATCTTTCGCTGCAGACGTGCCTCCCGCTTGGCAGCCTTCCGAAATGACTAGAACTGAGCGTTGCCGAGGGACTGGTAAATTCCCGAGTGCTTTTTTGACAGCGGGGTTTAGTCTCCAATGGTTTCAAACACATTCATCACGTCGGGAGGTGGTGAACCAGCGACGTCTTGATCACATTTATTGGCAGTAGCCGGATCACCGTTCTTGTCCCTGTTGTTTACCATGTAAACTATCCCGCCAGAACATCCAGCCCCGGAGAGATCGTAGGTTCCGGTGCTCAAATAGTCGTCCCAGAAGATGTTGTTTTCGAGGAAAATAGGTCCTCCCAAAGTTCTATGGATGTAAAACGCTTTGTCACTGTGATGTCCGTCGTTCATGGAATTGATGTAGTTGTCATGGAAATAAACATATTGAGTTTGGGAATAACCGATTTTGGCTCCGTAGTTGGTTGCTGCGACTTTGTTGTGACAGCTTTCCACAAGCCAGCTATTGGTCGAAAGATCCATGCCCATACGAGACATACCTATGTTCTTCGAGCCGTCTGCAAAGTTGCCGATGACCAGACCGTATTTAACGAATCTAGTTACGATACCGTGATGTGAATTTCCGCCTACCGGAGCTTCATTGCCGAAGTTCTCGCAGACGTTCTCACTGATTTCAAAGTTGGTTGTATATTCGCCATCCGAATAAAAGATGATACTGGAACGCAAGCTTGCTACGACGTGATTTCGTCGGATCCTAATGTTGTTACACCCGCCAAAGACCAGAATGCCGTGACCTGAGCTGGCATCAATGGTAAATCCTTCGATAGAAATACTGCTGGAGTTACTGAGCAAAAAACCGGACTTGTCGTCGCTGAATCCATCTCCGCCGGAGACGTGGATCGTGGCGCCCTCACCGACAACGCGCACATTGGATTTCCCGGAAATCCGGACACAAGAACTGCCGCTAAACGTCCCCGTGGCGATGAGAGTACCGCCCGAACCACTCAGTGAATCGATTGCATCGACAATGTCGCTTGTCGATCCTCCGTCCAATCTCAACGTGGCATTTCCAAATTCTGCTGGTTCTTTGAACGGAGAAGTCGTCATGTACGGAGAAACCATTTCGCCGGTTACCGCGCTGATGTATGTGCCGGAGGTGTCCTCGTCACCACCTGCGTCCTGTCCGGCGTCAGTGCCGGCGTCAACGCCCGCGTCGGTTTGATTGTCACCCGCCCCGGCGTCAGTGCCGGCATCAACGCCAGCGTCGGTTTGATTGTCATCTGCCCCGGCATCCGTGCCGGCATCGACGCCTGCATCGGCTTGGTTGCCATCTACACCGGCATCTTGTTCCAGATTTATCGCACCATTATTGCAGCCGGATGCAAACACAAGCCCCGAAAAACACAAGGCAATGATCTTTACGCTCATGTGTTGTTCCTCCCTGACAGGTGTCGTCGTAAACAAACCTATTATAGCACAACCTTGGGAATTAACAGCAAGATCTCGTTTAAGTGACCTGTCAGGGCATTACGGTTAGTTGGTTGCGGCGAGGAACGTCTCCTCGTACCCAACAACACCCGCCGGGGTCGTTCCCGGAACTTGCGGGAGAAGCGGTTTGGTCGCAAGGGGAAGTCCCGGCTTACATGGCCTGCTGGGCCGATACTCCCTTGACGTCCTGCTTGAAAAAGTCACGGGCTTTACCCGGCCGGTTGTTCTTGCCGGGACGGGACAGTTGACCCTCGAAGTTGTTATCCTCGAACTCGTATTCCTGCAGGCTTTCTTCTCCCTCCTCGTCCTTCTCCGGCGTGGAAGACGGCAGCAGCATGCCGTAAGCACCATCCAGCTCGGCCACGGCGGTAACCGGGCCGGAGATGTCGGCGGTGACGAATACTCCCCGCAGGTCGGCCTGGCCTACCACCAGGCGCGTGCCCTCGTCGGCCAGGACCTGGATGCGAGCCCCGGCCGCGGGACCGCCGCTGGAGCGCTGCACCTGCAGGCGCAGCCGACCACCACCGGAAACCGGTGAGACTTGCAGCTGCAACCCCTCCACCAGTACCAGGCTGGAGGCCACCTGATTGCCACCGCGCAGGATGACCAGGTAGGCGCCGCGTTGTCGCAAAGGCAGCGCCAGGTCGGTCTCCCGGGCGACCAGGGCGGCGCCGTCGATTTTCAGGTGCCGCGACACCACGGGGTGGATACCGGAGAGGTTGACCTCCTCCATTCCATCCAGGTGTTTCTTGCTGAGTAGCAGCCGCATGGGATCGATGCGGAAGGCACGCAGGGTGATGCTGTCGATATTGCGGGAAAGCACGGTCAGCACTGGCCGGCGTCTGCTGACGGTCACCACCTGGGGCGCTTGCAGCGACTGGCGCTGCACCTCGATCAACGTCTCGGCGGCGTCCCGGAAGCGATCGCGAACCTTCCGATACAGTGGTAATGCCCGCTGCAGCTGACCGCGAGCGTGGTAGATCTGAGCCATGATGTAGGTGGCCATTTCCCGACTCTCGGTGTCCTCGGAATGTTGCTGTACCTGCTGGCACAGTTCCAGGGCCCGGTCATAGTCACCATTGCGGAAGGTGGCAAAGGCCCTCAGATAGGCCAGTTCGTCGGCCAGGTCGTTGTCGCCATCTCGCCGCAGGCCGGCATCGCACCAGGCGGCCGCGGCCCCGGGCCGGCCCCGTTCCAGCTGGGCCGAGGCCAGGCTGTAGACTGCCGCGGGAAAATCGGGGTTGCCGGGAAAGAGACCGGCGAAACGTGCCTGCAGATCGATTACCTGGTCGAGCAGGCTGGCCCGGTCGAAGCCGGGTGGCGGCCCCTGGTCGCGGGCGCGATCGGCCCGGTCGTAGATTACCTGGCTGAAGGAATACAGGGCCTGGGCCAGGGTCTCGCTGGCCGGAAAGATGTTGAGCTGGCTGCGGAACAGGTTCAGCGCCTCGGCCAGTTCATCGCAGCCCTCGAGCACCCCGACGAGATGCAGCTCCGACAGCAAGGTGGCGTCGGCCACACCCCGGTCCAGCCGCAGGCCGGCCTCGAAGGCGCCCAGCTGTCGATAGGCATCTTGCAGGGGTGGTATCTTGTCGAAGGGGACAACGAGCTCGGGGTTCTTCTCCTTGGCCAGCTCGAAGTAACGCACCATGCGCTCGGCGTCGCCGACGGCGATAGCGGCCAGTAGCAGGTCGGCCAGCACCTGGCGGGTGATCTCGGCCCGCAGGGGAACGCTGTTATAGAGCCGTTCGAGCAGATCCAGGGCTGCCCGCCAGTCCTGCATCTCGCTGGCCGCTCGGCCGCGCTGGTACAGTTCGTCGGGGGTGGGTTGCACCGGCGGCGGGGCCTCTCCCGGCCGGTCCACGGTAACCGGCTTGGTGGGCAGGTAGGCGCGGGCGGCGGGAGCCAAGTAGGCCAACAACTGGGCCGGCTGGAAGTGGAAGCGACCCGGGTTGAGGGCTCGCAGGCGGTAAGCGATGCTCCACGAACCATTGCCGGCGGGCAACAGGAACACCAGCTGGTTGCCACGTTGCCGGTGATGCAGCGACCTGCCGGTCACGGAACCGGGCACCAGGACCAGGCCGGCGGGAATGTTGTCTTCCAGGATGAGCGGACCGGTACTCGGACCGGCCCGGTGCTCGAGGTGGACGGTGACCTGCAGTTGCTGGCCGGCGGGCAGGCGTTCGACCGGTCTTTCCCAGCGCTTGCTGCCGGGCTCGGCAACGCTGAAGCCGGCGGCGATCTCCCGGCCCCGGTAGGGTAGGGGTACCGGCTCCAGCAGGCGGCGCAAGCTCAACGGAGACTCCCGGTTGGTGACGGGTGCCTGACGGCGGTGACCGGAAACCGTGACCAGATAGGGCAGTGGCCCCTGACCCTGCAGTCGCAACTGCAGGATGTGTTTTCCGGCTGACAGCTTGCCCGCTGCCAGTTCCAGGGGTTGCACCTGCTGCTGGTGCTGGCCCAGCAACAGCTCGGGCAGCGGCTGGCCATCGAGAACAAGCTGCAGTTTCCCGGCCCCTGACTGCGGGGCGGTGGCCAGCCGTGCCGACAAGGCCGCCGCGGCCGCCGCGATCAGGCCGGGATCGCCCATGCCAGCGGCGGTGATGGCCAGGAGCCGTTCCGCCGCTGCCGCGGGCCAGGGCCGGTCCGGCTGGACTACCGCCAGCAGGTGCAGTACCCGGGCCAGGCCCGTGTCCACCGCCGACCGGTTTGCCGTCAGGCCGCGGCGCACCAGTTGGGCCAGATCACGGGCCTTTTCCGGTCGTCCCAGTTCGTGCCAGGTAAGTCCCAGCAGGGCCTGGGCCGCCAGCGGCAGTTGCCGGCGCAGGCGATCCAGGCGATCCAGCATCAACGCCGGCACCAACTGGCGATCGGCCACGGCCAGGGAGTAGAGGACCTCTGCACGCAACGCCTGCTGCCGGGGGGACAACCCGGCCAGTTGTTTGCCCAGTGACTGCAGTGCCCGGGTGAACTGCTCGTCGGGAAACAGCCAGTGGATACGTGATGCCAGGCGGCGGGCCCGGGCCAGTGCCCGCACCGCCCGGGCGCTGGCCAGCAGAGAGGAAGGGCCCGGGCCACTCCAGGAGAAGGATCCCGTCGACTTCTGCAGGCGACATAGTTGCAGCAGGGCCTGGCGCAAGCGAGTTGCCAGCAGCTCGCGCTGCCCGGTGACAGTCGCCGCGGAGGCTTGCCACAGATGCTCCAGCAGCAAGGCCAGTTCCGGGCGTCGCCCGAACAGCAACGGGTCCAGCCGGTCCAGTAGCAACAGTCCCTGGTGGACAGGATCGAGTCGCACCTGCAAGCTGGGATTGTTCCACTCTTCGGGAACCGCGAACTCGAGGCGTTTGCTCTTGTTCAGCAGGCCGGCGAAAGTGAGCTGTTGCCGGAAACCGGCTGCCTGCACCGCCAGGCGTCGGCGCAGCCGGTCCTGCAGGTTATCGCTGCTGGCAGATAGCTCGATGACCTGCTCCTTGCCGACCAGGTTTTCGGGCACCTCGATCTCGGGGAAAAAGATCTCCGCCTGGGCCAGCGGCGGCAGACGTACCTGGCGGTTGAACACCCGGCCGGCTGCGGTAAGCTGCAGGTTGGCCTGGCGTGTACGCCTGGTGTTGTTGAACAGGCGGGCCCCGGGGAGCCAGCTGTCGCCAGCGGTCAATTGCTCCGGTGCCACCAGTTCCACCCACAACGGGGCCCTGACCGGGATGTTGCCGGTGTATTCGCCGGCCCCGGTGCGACGTCCCAGGGCGCGGCCGGCTATTCGCCAGGAAGTCAGGGTGTGGGGCAGGCGGAACCGCACCGTGACCACGCCGTCGGGTCCAGTGCGCAGGCGGGGAAAGAAAGCCGCCGTCAGGGCGAGGAACTGGCGCAGGAAGCGC
>Ga0164318_10002149_pt1 | contig 18134 bp, 19 predicted proteins | sample GuaBasSedimGuay9_FD_113734 | JGI IMG/M metagenome (GOLD analysis project Ga0164318, IMG submission 113734) | Subseafloor sediment microbial communities from Guaymas Basin, Gulf of California, Mexico - Guay9, Core 4571-4, 0-3 cm | ecosystem: Environmental > Aquatic > Marine > Hydrothermal vents... | reverse complement strand
TGACTTTCATCGATGATGATGGTAGCACTGATAGATTGATTTCTATTAATAGCCAAGACCCTACCAATTGGAATTCTTTGGGTACAAATGGTTCAAATGAAAAACAGTTCCTGTTTTATGAAGGTTCTTTTTACAATTCAGGAGCACCTCAGTAATAATGCACCTTATATTTTTGGAATCTGATCTCTCTAAAGGGGCTATTTGTTACATATTGATACCATAATACTCCACTTGGGAGTGATGAAGTAATCGTTTAACTTTTCCCCATGTGGAGGTGTGTAACACAAGGTTTATTATCAAATCATTCGACTTTCCGTATCTTGAAACCCTTGATAACCGGATACTTGTTGCCCTGTTCATCTTCACTGTATCCAAGGTACTTCCCCAGCACAAGGATCTTTGTATTCAGCTGAATCTCTTCCGGCTTCGGTCTTCTTGAACGTCTTACAGGGATCGCGGATGAAAACTCACTTCCTTCAAGCTGAATGTAACAGCGGTAGATCTCCACATCGGCAACACCCAGCCATTCTCCTGAGCTTAACTCCAGTATGCCGACAAAGTTCTCCTTGTCCGGGTTCAGGACTTCTCTGGCTGAGACGGTTCCATTGATAACGAGGTACCGGTCAGGATTAATATTATTTGCATTTCCCTCTTGTACCATCGTGTAGATATCCTTAAGGGTAAGATCGAAATTAATCGGATCTTGAGCCGTTCCGCCTGTTTCTGCTGAAACAAGAAGTGCTATAATAAAGAAAACTGCCGAAATTGTAATTCTTTTCATGGTTTCATCCTTATGTGTAAGTTTAAATTGTAAAGGGACTGTGGTCAAGAAAAGAAAGAATTAAACTTAAATAATTACTGTAAAATGCTCTAAAATCTCTACTTGACGGGAGAATGATATAGTGATAGTTTTTATTTACGCTCGAGGAAAAGGTTAGAGAATCCTTTATCCTTTTTGCAATCTTCAAAATCCGGGAGAAACAGGTCGGTATATGGAAATAAAATTAAAGAAATATTCTTCAGTTTATATTATTGAAGTAATTGGGGACATGGATCTTTACAGTGCGTTTGAACTTAAAGATGTTGTTGCAAAGATGCTTGCCAAAGGTATTGCAAAGTATGTTCTGGATTTGGAAAAGGTTGAGTATATCGACAGCAGCGGCATCGGGGTTCTTATTCATGTGTACAGTACCATCAAGAAAGCGGGATACAAGCTGAAGATAGCGAATGTACACGGATCTGTTGAAAAGGTTATACGGCTTACAAAACTAACCCATTATTTCCCGATAGTATCTTCGTTAAAAGAAGCGATTGGGTTACTTGAGCGTTAAGGAGAAGGTTAATGGAAGAAAATAAAAGGATAATTATAGATAACAACAATCCGCTTTTAAAAAAGGATGGTCTTTTTTTCAAGGAATTCCCCTCGGATATCCGGCAGGTAAGATTTTTCTCGATGCTGGTTGTGCAGAAGGCACCCCCTGAGATTAAAGAGATAAACCTTCTCGAGCAGCAGATAAGTGAACTTATCAAGAATGCTGTACGCCACGGCAACAAGAACGATATGAGTAAAAAAGTAAAGATTTGGGCTGGTTTCGGTAACGACCATGCTCATGTCATTGTCGAAGATGAGGGTGACGGATTCAAAAAACTTGAAGAGTGGAACGAATTTAACAAAAAGAGAAATGAGTGTTTTGCGAATCAGGATTTTGAAGAGATGGAGAAGTATTTCTCGTTCCGGACTGAAGAAAGCAATGAAAACGACGGAGGTAATGCTCTCTTTGCTGCTCTGGAATACTGGGACGGAGGCGTTGTCTTTACAGAGAAAAAGAACTGCATAGCTGTATATAAGAATTTTGGAAAGAAAAAATACGGATTGGAACTTAATTAGTACAAGCAAGCATCAAGAAGGTAAGGGATGGAAGGTAGAAAGAGTTCGCAGATAAAATTACCTTTGCGCTTAACCTTTACCGAAGAAGGAATTCAGTTTTTTAATTCGCATAACAGAAAACTCGAAAAGCAGTCTCTGTCGGATAATGCCGTCGGGTATGGTATTACCCTGAGGGAGTATGGTGCGCCGTTTGTCCAGAAAATGATAGTTGCCGATTATATTTCAAGGATTGAGGTAATCCGGACAGCATTTACCGAGAAGCGGAGTGAAATTATGGATACCTCAAAACTTGTTTTCTACGGTATGCTCTACCGGAAATTTTCTGCTGCAGTAGCTTCAAGAATGCTCAAATCCTCCTTTGTCTCAAACTGGAACAGAATGAATCCAAAAAAAATTCTCGACAGCTCATCAATTCACAGATTTGATTCCGGAGGGAAGCTGACCAGAGAGATCGGCGGAAAGATTGAAAAGTACAGGAAGGAAATAATCGAAGGTGCTTTCACGAAACTCTCGGATTCAGCCATCGAAGAGGAAGATATGCCCAAGCTCAAGATGCTGGGGTGCCGGTATATCGATCATATCAATCCCTTTATCTGGTATATCCTGTCGGTATCCGAAAAATATAATGACTACAATTCTCTGTTTGAGGGAATTATCGATATTCTTTTTTCGTACATCAGCAAGTACAGAATTGCAGAGTATCTTTCCCTCATGGTAATGGAATTTTCAATAAATGCTGAGTTGAGCCAGTTAAAGCAGCTTTCGACCCGGATTTACAAGGATAAAACTGACTTCAACAAGATCCTCTCCAACGAACTTGTGCGGAAAGAGCTTTTAAAATATCTGGAAAAGCAGCATGAGTTTCTCACCCTCTCATGGAAGATACATGGGAACTCGACCTCCATCGGGACAAGAACGAAGTTTCAGGTCCTCATCTACAACAAGGACAGGGAATATCAGAAGCTTAAGGAAGATTTGGATAGTAAAAAGGCGGCGGATATAAAGAAAAAGACTCTTCTCGATTACTATCAGGAGGAGTCCGAAGACAGGTTTAGTTCAGATCTGGGTTTGTATTATCTTTCTTTCATGGATGAAGCCTGCAGGGAGCAGGATATTCATTTTGAATCAAATATTCACCAGCTCCCGGACAGGGGGCTGAATATAATTACTCTGACCCTTATTTTATCTTGATTACTATTATTGTTTGATCGTCGTGCTGGGCTGTGAGCCCTACAAAGTTATTAAGGTCTTCCTTTACGCTCTCAATAATTACCCGGGCAGGTGAATCGGCATTGTTTTTAATTACTTTCTGAAGTGAAAACTGGGAATATTCGTCGTGTTTTGCGTTTCTGGCTTCGGTAATTCCATCGGTGTACAGGGTTATTATATCCCCGTTGTCAACCTGGAATATCTCCTGTTTGTACTGTTCGCTCTTTTCGATCCCGATAGGCAGCCCGGGAGCATCAATTTCTTCGAAGCGGCTTCCCCTTTTGAGATAATGAAGAGCAGGTGAGTGGGCTGCATTTGCGTATTCCACTTCCCCGTTGTCCTCGTTGAAGATAATAAAACTCATGGTTGCAAACTGATCCACAGCAACCCTGTCGGTAATACCTCTGTTGAGAATGGTCAGTATCTGTCCCGCATTTCTTCGGGGAGATGCAACCAGCCGTATGATTGTCCGGATCATTACCATTAAAAGAGCTGCAGGAACTCCCTTTCCCACCACATCGCAGATGAGAACAGCAACTTTGTTGTCTGTCAGGCGGAAGGCATCGTAGTAGTCTCCGCTTACGCCCTTTGCTGCATGGGAGTATGCTGCAATATCAATCTTTTTAGATTCCGGAATTTTTATTGGAAGAAGGTTCTTCTGGATATCAGATGCAATTTCAATCTCACGGTAAAGCTCGCTTTTCTCGGTAAGTTCCTGGTAGTTGAACATGGTATCAATGGTCAGTGCAGCATAATCACCGAATGTTTTAAGGTGACTGAAATCAATGTCGGTAAACCGCTCTCCTTTAGAGGTTTTTGCAATGACAATGGCTCCAAGTACCCGGCCTGTGATTACCAGGGGAACGATTGCAAGTGAGCTGATATACAACAGGGTTCCGGGGGTTGAAAGATTTTTAAAAGACTCATCCTCCGAAGTATCCCGAATAAAATTAGCCTCTCCGTTAATAATTGCTTCTCCGATAACCGTTTCTCCCAGGGGGATCGGATGTTCCTGCTCATATGCCTCAATTCTTTCTTTGTTAGCTGCGGCTTTTTCAGGAAGAGGGATAAGGGGAGGCAAATATCCTATTGATGCTCTCTTCTCTATTACCCCTTCGGTTTCTTCACTTATCATAAACACTGCACCGGCATCAGCCTGGGTATTCTCGACAGCTGATTTAATGACAATTTGTATAATTCTGTCCAGATCATACAGGTTCCCCAGGGAAATCACACCGCCAATTTCCTTCATGAAATCCATTACCGAATCCAGTTTGCTCCAGAGTTCTTCTTTCAGTGAGTTGTAATGCAGAGCGAACTCCTCGAACTCATCACCCGATGTTATTGTAAGGGTTTTGGAAAAATCTCCTTCCGCAACCGACTGTATCGCGTTATGCATGAGCATTATCCGCTTTCCCAGTCTTATTGAGAAAACTACCATGACCAGAAAGGCGGAAAGAATGGATATTATTGCTATAAGCACTGCAATTACCGTACGTCGCCGGATGGATCTGTTAATATTCTCCCGTACCCTGTCCATGAACTGACGTACCTGGTCGGCAAAACCGGAAGTATTCATGTTCATGACCTGTACCCCACCTTCGAGTTGATACAGCCGGGCGAGTTCCTCATTTGAAACCAACCTGTTTTTGTAGAGTTCTTTACGGATGTTGACCATCCCTATGGTGCCGAAGTCATAGATATGGGGAGTGCTTATGATTTGTTCAATGAGGGTAAACACCGGAATGTAGTAAAGATCATACAGGGATATCCATCCCTTTACAAGTTTACCCATTTTCTGTCTGTCACCTTCCGGGAGAAATGAAGTCCCTTTGAAATTCTGCAGTGCTGAAAGCTGTTTGTTGAAAGAGACAATCTGGTTGGTAAGATCCTGTTTCAGGTCGTAAATGTCTTCATTTGTCGTTAGAAGACCTTCTGCCCTCAGCTCAATCTGCTCAAGAGTGGAAAGTATCTTCTGTGACCGGATCTCAAAATCCTTCAGCTGGATGATTACGCTGCTGTAGTAGAACATAACCGCAGATGCAATTATAAAGCCAACAACAACAATCATCTCCATGAGAGTCAGCTTAACTCTTATTCTCATTCCAGGCTCCTGTAATATCAGTTATACTAACATGAATGAGGGGAATATATCCATAGAATTTTTATAAATTAGAGTAATAGTAGATTTTAGTCTATACCGAACAAAATTGGATTGACAGGTACCAATAAGCTCCCGGCTGTTCCTCTGCATGACTTGCACAACTAATTCAAAGTCTGTACTCTGTCTTTCATGAACAGAGAAGAAAAAAGGAAGTTTGCCGATTTCCTTGCAGACTATGTTTCCCCCCGGCGTCTGGAGAAGATGCAGAGTGTGTTGTCATACAGGACCGATTATATAACTGTAGTTCTCGAGGATATCTATCAGCCTCATAATGCAAGCGCTGTGCTCAGAAGCTGCGATGCCTTTGGTGTTCAGGATGTTCATATTATAGAAAACAGGAACAAGTACCGGATAAATCCCGGGGTCGCTCTCGGCAGCAGCCAGTGGTTGACTCTGAAGCGGTATAATACCAATGAGGAGAATACTCTTTCGGCAATAGAATATTTAAAAGATCAGGGATACAGGATAGTTGCTGCCATGCCCTATGATACCGAGGTTGATCTGGAAGATTTCAATCTTGAAAAGGGTAAGAGTGCCTTGTTTTTCGGGACCGAGATGTATGGATTGTCGCAAAGGGTACTTTCGAGAGCGGATGAGTTTATGAAAATCCCCATGTTCGGGTTTGTCGAGAGTTTTAATATTTCTGTTTCCTGTGCTGTAAGTCTTCATTATTTAACCCGCAAACTCAGATCTTCTTCCATCAACTGGACGCTTTCTGCAGAAAGAAAGGAAGATGTCATGTTGACCTGGCTGAAAAACAGTGTCAAAAACAGCGATCTGTACGAGAAAACCTTTCTTGAAGGCTGTTTTTAAAATTAAAAGTGGCGTTTTCCCGGATTAGGGATTAAAGTAGAAGCAATAAAATATACTAAAGGAGCAGTCGAATGAAGGATAAACGGAGTGCAATATGGGGATGGTCCCTGTATGATTGGGCTAACAGTGCTTTTGCAACAACGGTAATGGCGGGTTTTTTCCCGGTATTTTTTAAGGCATACTGGTCTGCCGGAGAATCAGTTCAGCAAAGCACCTTCTATCTTGGGCTCGCCAATTCAATTGCTTCTATCATAGTTGCGGCACTTGCTCCGATCCTGGGAGCAATAGCTGACAAGGGAAGTGCCAAGAAAAAATTCTTAAGTGTCTTTGCCTTTCTCGGAATACTCATGACGGGAGCACTCTGGTTTGTACGGCAGGGACACTGGCAGATGGCTGCTCTGTTTTATGCTATAGGAACAGTGGGGTTTGCCGGAGGGAATATTTTCTACGACTCTCTGCTTCCCGGGGTAGCATCCCCTAAAAAGGTTGATTTTGTATCCTCTTTGGGGTTTGCGCTGGGGTATATCGGAGGAGGCCTGCTCTTTGCAGTTAATGTATTTATGTATCTCAAACCCGAAGCTTTCGGGATTGCAGACGGGGCAGTTGCCATTAAGCTTTCTTTTCTCAGTGTGGCGGTATGGTGGGCAGTATTCAGTATCCCGCTGATGATCTTTGTAAAGGAGCCGGAAGGAGATAAAGGGCTTTCTGCTGCAGATGCAGTACGGGCCGGGTGGAATCAGTTAAGGAGTACAATGAAAGAGGTCAGGCATCTTAAGGTGGTAGGAATGTTCCTCCTTGCTTACTGGTTTTACATAGACGGGGTAGATACCATAATAAAGATGGCTGTCGATTACGGAGTGGCTCTTGGGTTTCCGTCGGAGTCCCTGATAGTCGCACTTCTTCTTGTCCAGTTTGTTGCTTTTCCTGCTGCGCTTTTATACAATCTGTTTGCAAAAAAGATTGGTGTCAAGAAAGCTCTCTTTGTAGCCATATTTGCATACGGTATTATTACCGTTCTTGGATTCTTAATGAAGACAGTTATGCATTTCTATGCTCTGGCAATAGCGATTGGACTCTTTCAGGGGGGGATACAGGCTTTGAGCAGAAGTTACTATACCAGACTCATACCGGAGAACAAGGCTGCAGAATTTTTCGGATTTTTTAATATGCTGGGGAAGTTTGCTACCATCATGGGACCGCTTCTCCTCGGTATAGTTACCCTGATTACTGGAAATAACCGGTACGGGATCCTTTCGATCCTCCTTTTGTTTATGGCAGGGGGGGTGCTGTTGCTGAAAGTTGATGAAAAAGAAGGAAAACGGATTGCCGATGAGTATCTATCCTGAGTATAATGTTGCACATATTGAAATGCAGGGGAAAGAATGAGCAGTTCAGTGAAGAAGGCATTTGAGATAGTCAGGTATGTTGCCGGGCATCAGGGGGAAATGACTCTGAGTGAACTCAGCAGGAAGCTCGGGATGAACAAGACTACAGTATTCAGGTATCTTGAAACTCTCGAGATCCTTGATATCCTGGAGAAAAAAAACAATAGCTGGTATCTGGGTATGGAGCTGTTTTTTCTGGGACATCAGGTTGATCTGCAGAAAAGTATTATAGAGAGAGTGCACCCTGCAATATTCTCATTCAGTAAAAAAACCAATGAAACGCTGAGCTTTGCAGGTTTGATAGGTGAATCTGCGATATATCTTGACAAAGTAGAAAGTACCCGGGGACTGCAGATGCGTGCACATCTCGGGGACAGGCTGCCCTTTCATTGTACCGCACTGGGGAAATCCATTCTCGCTGTACTGCCGGAATACCGGGCAGCTGACCTGTTGGAAAGACTTAATCTGAAAAGGTATACGGAGAATACCATTACCGACAAGAATATCCTGCTTCAGCAGGTTGAGGAGGTAAAGGTTTCCGGGTACAGCCTGGAAGAGGAGGAGCTTGAACCAGGGCTTTCCTGTGTTGCCGTACCGCTCTACATAGAAGGACTTGACTTCTGCGGTGCAGTAAGTATTTCAGGCACATCTTCCCGGCTTAACAGAGCGCGAATGGCGGAGCTTGTTGAAAAACTCAATGAACTATCTGCAGAGATTAAAAAAGGGCTGGAGGTTTCCGGTTACCGGGATGCAAATTCTAAAAAATAACCTTCAGACTGCTGCCGTTTCGTAATATTTCCGAGAAAGTTTTTATTCTGGATATGGTTGCATTGTCAAGAATAACTCCCTGAGGGACAAGGAGTGCTCCGTTCCGGTTTACAATGTCCTCATCGAGGTACATCCCCGGTTCAAGTTCCTTAATGGAAATAGTTTTTGAGGTTGTGCTGTCGTTCCGGCAGTAGTAATCCACGAATTGTTCAAACTCATTCAGCAGTCTTGGGTCATAGAGTTTTCCTGAATTTTTTAAAAGTCTTGTTATCGATTCAGATGGAGTCAGCCCGTATTTAAACCGGTAGTGGTCGTAGTCATCGACAATGCGGATCAGACGGGCATCTTCCGGAATTTCTTTCCCGGCAAGGCTGTCGGGGAAACCGCTCCCGTCATAGTTCTCATGATGGGATTTTACTCCTGCGGCGATTCTTTTAAGATTATAGATTGAACTCAGGATTTTAAACCCCAGAATGGTATGATTGTAGTATCTTTCTTTCTCTTCCCCACTCAGGTCTTCTTCTTTCTTTTCAATAAGAAGAGCATCTTCACCAACCAGACCTATATCATGAAGAAGTGCTGTGTAATAACCACGATAGACGTCATCTTTGGATAGTTTCTGTTTTTGCCGGAAAGATTTGATTATCTCCGATGTCCTTTTCAGATGTCCCCCGAGGTACCGGTTGCTCATTGATATGGTTTCGACCAGAAGTTGAACCATACCCTGAAAATTACGTCTGAGGGTTTTTCTTATCTCTTTCAGGGATTTTATCTCTTCCTGGAGAGCTTGTAGTTCTGTATCTTTCTCTTCCATAAACCACCCCAGTATCATGTTCGGTAGGAAGTTATATTAACTTAACTTATTTTTTGCGAAATTATTTTTTTCCCCTTTAAGTATACGGTCTCTCTATATCCTGCGTCTTTCAGTACCTGTAAAGCTTCCGGGAAGTGAGCGTCTATTCTGTCCGGTCTGTGGGCATCGGAGCTCAGTATTACCGGGATATCCATCTGCCGTGCCTGCCGCAGTATCCAGGGAGAAGGGAAGATGGACGTTTTATTCTCCCACCTGCTGTTTCCGGTATTCACTTCCATAATAACCCCTTTCTCCTTGACAGCGGCAAGGGTATTTTTTACTTCCTCTCTGTACCACCGAGCGTTCTCGCTGAAGTATTTTGAACCATTATTGGTTTTTTTTACCACATCCAGATGCCCCAGGAATGTAAACCCTCCCTGGCTTATCATCTCCCGCATGTCTTTGTAATAGCTTTTAATCAGAAGTGTAATATCATTGGAAAAGGTATTCTCCAGCAGCTGATCCATATCATGTTCTGTGTAATCAATTCCCGGAAACTCACCTGTTCTTTCATCCTTCTGAACATGGACCGACCCAATACTGAAATCCAGATTCAGGGAAGAATATTTCCTGTCTGCCGGTGACATGAGATCCCTGATGTAATCTATCTCAAGACCTTTATATATCTCTATTTTATCCTTGTATATGTTTTTTAATTTATCGATATCCTCAAGGTAGCCGGTTAAATCCCGCTTTTCAAGTGTCCAGTCGTTTTCGAAGGGAAGGGGGGCATGGGAAGAAAATCCTAAAGCTGTGAAACCCAGTTCCAGAGCCCTTAGTACATATTCCTCAGGGTCCCCTGAACCGTCGCAGTATTTTGAGTGTGTATGGAAATTGGTGTATATCATTTGACAAAAATTCCCGCTTTTCTCTGGTATAATATCGATTTTGATTGTATCATAGCCCCATTGTATTATCAATTTCATGGGGACGTGTATGCTGAAAGAACTCGAAGAACGGATAAAGACTTCATCCGAATATATAGATTCCTGTAAAAAGGAGATAGGACGGAGGGTAATAGGACAGGAAGGGATGATTGAGGGAATGCTCATGGCTTTAATAGCCAAGGGACATGTACTCCTTGAAGGTGTTCCCGGACTTGCAAAGACCCTTGCTGTAAAGACTCTTGCTGAGGTTATTGCTGCAGATTTCAAAAGGCTCCAGTTTACACCGGATCTGCTTCCTGCGGACCTCATTGGTACCCTTGTTTACCGCCAGCAGACTCAGGAGTTTGTTGCCAGGAAAGGGCCTGTATTTTCAAACATTATCCTGGCAGACGAGATAAACCGGGCTCCCGCCAAGGTCCAGTCCGCCCTTCTTGAAGCAATGGAGGAGCGTCAGGTAACCATTGGTGAAAACACCTATCCTCTGCCGGAACCTTTTTTTGTAATGGCAACCCAAAATCCCATTGAGCAGGAAGGTACCTATCCTCTGCCGGAGGCACAGCTGGACCGTTTTATAATGAAACTCAAGGTTGATTATCCGTCTGTGGAGGATGAGCTGTTAATTCTCAGACAGATAGGGGTCGAGAAACATATTCCCGTTAAACCGCTGATTTCGGAAAAACAGCTTAAAATTCTCAGAAAAGCCGCCAGCGATATCCTTGTGGATGAGAAAATCGAAGAGTATATCGTGAATATCATTGTTGCTTCCCGGGTTAAGGATGAAAGTTTCCGCTCTTATTCCAGATTTATCGACTATGGAGCTTCGACAAGAGCAACTCTGTACCTGTACCGCTGTTCAAAAGTAAAGGCGCTTTTTCAAGGCAGGACCTTTGTTATACCGGATGATATCAAGTCTGTTGTTTATGATGTTCTTCGGCATAGAATGGTTCTTTCTTACGAAGCAGAGTCTGAGGAGCTGACCCCTGATGACGTTATATCCCGGATTCTCAAAGTGGTTCCTGTTCCGTAATAGATGAATAATCTTGAACTTTTTTCCAAGATAAAGAACCTCCCTCTTGTCTCCTCCCGGCTGGTGGACGGATTTCTGTCCGGAAACTACCGTTCAGTATTCAAAGGACCGGGTCTGGAGTTTGATGAAGTGCGGGAGTATGCCGAAGGGGATGATGCCAGGTTTATTGACTGGAATGTTACCTCCCGTATCGGGACACCCTACACAAAGACCTTCCGTGAGGAAAGAGAGATTGTTCTTTTTCTTGTTGTGGATGTCTCGGCTTCCCTCCAGTCCGGGAGCGGAACCTTTACCAAGCAGGATACTGCGGCTATTTTGTCCTCTCTCCTCGCTTTTTCAGCAGTTCATAATAACGACAAGGTGGGTGCAGTTTTCTTTTCTGACAGGATCGAAAAATGGGTACCGCCCATGAAGGGGAAAAAACAGGTATTCCGCCTTATTGAAGATATGATGAATATTGAAGCTGAAGGTAAGGGATCAGACCTCAAGATGGCTATTCGTACAGTTTACGAGTCTTTGAACCGGAGAGGTATTTGCATAATCCTGTCAGACTTCAGGACACCTCCCTGCTGGAAAGAGTTGTCTTTGCTGGGGAAAAAGCACGATCTTATAGCTTTGAAAATAACCGATCCTTCGGATCTTGATTTCCCCCTTTCAGGTCTTGTTGAACTTGTCGATCCTGAAACAGGGGCAACTATTTACGGATCCGGAAGATCCGGGAAATTCCGCAGAGAGTATAGGGAATTCTGGGAAACAAACGACATCTTCTGGAAGCGGGAATGCAGACGAAGAGGCATCTCCCATCTTGAGATCAGTACAGTCGATGATCCGGTCCTGAAGCTGCTGAATTTTTTCTCACGAAGGAAGAGAAGATGAAAAAAACTCTTCTGATGATTCTGGCCGGATTTTTCTTTATGGTACTGCCCGGAGTTTCCATATTTCCGCAAAACGGGCTTTCTGTAAAGGATATAATTTTCCTTCCCAAAGAGTTTTATGTCGGGGATCAGGTTGAGCTGAGGATTTCAATAGAGGAGGAGCCGGGGCAGCAGCTTGTTCTTCCTGAAGCGTATCCTGATTCTGTTCTTTTGGAAATCCATGATGTGACAATGAGCCGTGATGACGGTCTTGTTGAGCTTCGGATTCTGTTTACCCCTTTTGCTCCGGGAACGAGATCCCTTCCTGCAATTGATCTGGGAGGAGCTGTTCTAGACAAGGTTAAGGTTTATACATCTTCTCTTCTGGATGGAGAGAATGTAAAATTCCAGGGGATCCGGAAACCTCTTCTCGTACCGGGAACTAAACTGCTTCTGGGTATATTCATTGGTTTCCTGTTTATCGGTCCGGTATTCGTATTAAGCTTTGCAGGCACTATCCGAAGAAAGTTCAATCTTATAATAGCTTCGCGGAGGGGGAGGCGCCCCGGTAGAAAGCTTCTTAAAGTGCTCAGGGAACTCGCCGAGAGCAAGGACGGATTGAGCAGCCGGCAGTTTTATTTTACCCTTTCCGATGAGTATAGAAAGTACCTTCTTCAGCGTACCGATATAGATTTCCTTACGTCCACATCAACAGATTTCGGTAAAAACCTCGGGAAGATAATCAAAGACAAGGCCTTTGTTCAGTCGGCGTCCGAAATGATACTGTTTTCCGACTCAATTAAGTTTGGCGGGGTAACCGTTGACTCAAGCCGGAAGGACCATGATCTGGATATTGTAAGAAAGAGCATGGAGCTGATTGAAAAGAGCGTGGAGGAGAAGGCAAGGAGAAAAGGACCCAAATGATAACCTTTACCCACCCTGTTTTCCTGCTCCTTCTTGCCTTGTATCCCCCGTTATTCTATCTAAGACATTTCTGGAAGGGCAGGGGCGGCAGGCTTTCATTCTCTTTCACCATCTGGCAGAAGGAGATATTCAGACCGGAGCTAAGATTAACCCGTTTCCTCATTATTACCGGAGATATTGCTTTCTGGATAGGATTGATTGCTCTTGTTTTTGCTCTCTCCGGACCTGAGTTGGTTAACAGGGAAAAAATATATCTTACCCGGGGTATTGATATAATGTTTGTCCTGGATGAATCTCCGAGTATGGCAGCGAAGGATTTTGTTCCGGGAAACCGTTTTGAAGCAGCCAAGAGTGTCGTAAAAGAGTTCGTCGAAGGGCGGGATCACGATCCTGTAGGATTAGTGACCTTCGGCAGGGATGCTGTCCTGAGGGTTCCCCCTTCCCTGGATTATTCATATTTTCTTGAACAGCTGGGGAATCTTGATCTGCTGGAACTCGGAAACGGTACTGCAATAGGAATGGGGGTGGCTGTTGCCAGTCTTCACCTTATGCACAGCAGTGCATCAGAAAAGGTAATAATACTTCTGACAGACGGAGAGAACAATGCGGGAGAGATTACGCCGGTAACCTCAGCAGCCATTGCGGCATCCTTTGGAATAAAGATTTACGCTATCGGGATAGGTTCCAAGGGACCTGTTCCATTGGAATACACCGATCCGGAAACGGGGAGAACCTTCAGAGGGGTTTATAAAGGAGTGTATGACCGGGATCTTCTGGAGTCCATGGCTTTGGAAACAACGGGACGGTTCTTTCATGCCAGTAGTCCGGGTGTCTTGAAGAATATTATTTCGTCGATAAATTCACTCGAACGGATCGAGAAACGTTCGAAGACAAAAATAGAAACGAGACCTGTTCACAGAGAGGTGATTCTGCTGGCTTTTGTGCTTGTTATGTATAACTTTCTTATACGAAAGGTGTTCCTTAATGAGGTTCTATAGATGATACAGTATCCTGGAAATCTGTGGCTTTTACTGATCGTTATTCCTGTTGTTGCGATCCTTGTGAGTAATTTTCAAAAGGGGAAACATGATCTATACCGTATCGGGGGGGAATGGAGAAAACATCAGCTGTACGATGTCTACCTGGTGAAAGGTTTTTTCTCCTCACTTTCATTTGTGTTTTTTATTATTTTTACTGTTCTTGCTTTATCCGGGGTTTCCGGAACAGGAAGAAAGATTATTGATATTCCTTCAAAAGCCGATATCGTGTTCAGTATGGATATCTCCAGGAGTATGCTGAGTGATGATATCCTCCCCTCCAGACTTTCCCGCTCGAAAGATGCAGTAAAGAACATCATGGGAAGACTCCCTGAAGAGCGGTATGGACTTGTTGTATTTAAAGGAAGGGGAGTTAAACTGGCCCCGGTGACTGAGGACAGTGAAGCCGTTCTTTTAAATTTGTTATCAGTTTCTCCGGAAATGTTTACCTCTGCAGGGACAAACCTGGAATCGGGACTTTTAGCGGCAGCTTCCATGTTCCCGAAGGGAGAAGAGAGGAGAAAGGTAATTATCCTTTTTTCGGATGGTGAAAATCTGTCCGGTAATCCGGGAAAAGCTGTTCAGTTTATAAAGGATAAGGGGATAGAGGTTGTTGTTTTTGGAGCGGGAACCGAAACGGGAAAGGTCCTGAGGGATTCCAGCGGGAGAATAGTGACAGATAAAACCGGGAATGAGGTTATTACCAGACTGGACCGGTCGAAACTCAAGTATATAGCTTCTTCTCTCGGGGGTTCATACTTTGAAATGTCTGCAAGCGGTTCCGTTTCAGAAGCTGTCGACTCACTCGCTTTAAATATATCCTCTTCAAGGCTGGTCACTGCCGGAGAAGAGGCATACACATTTTATCTTTTTCTTGCAGTGCTTTTACTGATTTTATTCGTTTCGATAAGGATTTTCCCATGGAAAAACGTTTTTTAATACTGATACCTTTCATTCTGTTACTTGTTTCGTGCAGTGATCAGGGTATCTACATAGACATCTTCTCAGGGAACTATGCGTATTCCCGGGGAGAATACCAGGATGCCAACCTCCTTTATATCAAAGCGAGTCACCGGGGGATCTATCCTGATTACGTAGCCTATAACCTTGGAAATGTCTATTACTCACTTGGCGAGGCTGCTCCTGCCCTGGGGAAATGGGAAGAATCATCTCTTTCAAAGAATAGTGATGTAGCCTTCTCTTCACTGTACAATAAAGGGGTGCTCCTTTTTGAATTAAGCAGGTATGAAGAAGCCTTTGCTTCCTTTAAAGAGGCATTGGAGATCAATCCTTCAGATATAGCTACCAAGATAGATCTGGAGTATTGTCTTTTGAAAATGAATTTACGGAATGAGAGTGTTAAACCGGTGGTGGAGGTTAAGAAGAACCCTGCTGATGAAGCCAGGAAGGCGGATGCCATGAGGGTTCTTGATTTTGTTAAACGGATTGAGAAGCAGACCCTCAAGGCGGAAACTGCGGAATCAGGAAGCACGGAGGAGCTTTTAAATGACTGGTAAAGCCCTCTTTCTCAGCAGTTTACTTATAGTTGCTGCCTCTTTGGTTTTTTCAGAGGACGTAATAATGGAAGTGAAGCCCAATCCTGTCCGGAAGGGATATCAGTTTCTTGTAACGCTCTACATTGATCATGATAATACCTCTGAAGTAACTGTTGTCCAGCCGAAAATACCGGAAGAGTTCAAGCTTGTCCGCGGCCCGGCAGTAAGGAGCTACTATGTAACGATGGACAGTGGCAAAGCCAGGAAAAAAACCAGGGTTCAGTATACTTTTCTGTCCCGTAAGACTGGCCGGTTTGTCCTTGGAAGTTACCGGATCAATGCAGCAGGGAAGGAATACAGTACCGAACCTGTTCTTATTGGGGTGGGAATATACAAGGACAAAAGGTTTTTTATTCCTTACGAAGTCTCCTGGAGGAACGTGGACACTTCCTGTTATGTCGGGCAGGCGGTTCCCTTGACAGGACAAGTGGCAAATTTGCCGGAGATACTTATATTTGAGAAGGTGGAAGTTCCCTCGCCCTCCAGCGGTATCTTTACCCGCATTGATGATCCGGGGCCAATTACCAAGGAACCGGCAGGAAATGAAGTCCTCTATACTGTACCGGTTGCCGGATATATATATACCCCATCGAGGGAAGGAGCGGTAAAAATTCCCGGAATTAAGATCCGTGCGGAAGGGATTACTTCCTATTCCGGTACCCTGACTCTAAAGGTCAAGGGTATTCCTTCGGAGATCCGTTCAACCGGAGCTATAGGGGATTTCACCAGAAGATTCAATCTGGAAGAAGAATCGTCACGGATCAGCGGCGGGACCAGACTTCACGTTGTAGTAGAGGGTGCTGGAAACCTTAATTATCTTGAAATACCTCCTCCTGAAGGGGACGGCATGACGATTTCTGAAGCGAAAGATGAACAGGATTATCACGGAACCATAAACGGATTCGAAGGGAGGAGGGAAAAAGTTTTTACTCTCCTGTTTTCCGAACCCGGAGAAAAAGAGATCCGTATACCTCCATTTCCCTTTCTGGACCCCGTTACAGGCGATGTTACCGTACTGAAATCAGGGCGTGTTTCTGTAACGGCCCTTGATTCCGATTCCAAAGCAGAGGCTGATCCATTTGCTTCCTTCCTTCCTGAAGACACTGCAGCTTCGCATTTTCCGGTAAAATCGGGAAGGTACAAGGATCCGGAAAGTTATCTTTGGCTGCTGCCGGGGCCGCTTGTTTTTATTATATTCTATTTGAAAAGAAGAAAGAAATTCCTTTTGATTTCCCTGATCCTGTTAACTTTGACAAGCACCTCTCTGGGGGCCGGTACCGAAAATAAAGGGAGCAGGCTGTTTCGGGAGGGGAATTACGGGAAAGCTCTTGATTTGTATTTAAGCGAGCTTGGGGAGTTTCCTGATTCTCCTTCATTGTTTTATAATGCTGCTCTTTGTTATAACCGTCTTGGAATGATAGATAAGGCAGTTTATGCCGCGAATACCGCTTTGATGTATAATCCATTCAAGGATGAATACAGGAGTTTTGTTCATGCTGTTGAGATGACTTCGGGGATAGAGTATTCCCTGCAGATGGGGAAAAGCGTGTATCCTGATATTTTTCTCTTTCTTATGACCATTGCAGTCAACGGAGCAGCTTTTGCAGGTGTGATCTATCTTGTCAGAAAGAGGAATTCCTTTCTCATCCTGGCGGTTCTTCTCTCAGTAATAAGCATTATCACCTCCGGAGCGCTTGTGAGATCGTCCTGTCAGTGGAAACAGCATTACGGGATTATAAATCACCAGTTTGAGGGGGTAAAGAAAATCCCCGATGAAAACTCTGATTCCGGCTTTGAGGTAAAAGAGGGAGAGATGGTCAAGGTAATCGGTTCCTCGGGAGATTACGAGTTTATAGAGAATGGTATCGGATTGAAGGGGTGGCTTAAAAAAGATTCCCTGCTGATTCTGGGGGGCGATATTGACCCTCTGAAAGTGCTGACAAAGGCGAAGTGATGGATTTTAATAAAATTCTGGATACGTGGGACAACTGGGAAGATTTCAAGGATAAAGACACGGTGTCAGAATCCAGAATCTCCGAGAAAAAGATCAGAATAAATGCCCGAATTGACCTCCATGGTATGACAAAGGCTGAAGCGGAGAAAGCTCTGGACGATTTTTTTAAAGCCTCAAGCCGGTCGGGATACAGGAAGGTGCTTATTATTCATGGCAAGGGAAATCACTCCGCAGGGGGTGGAGTCCTTTCAAAGTGGATAAAAACTTACCTGGAAAAATGCCCTTATGCGGGAAAAAGCGGGTATGCTGCGAGAGATAACGGGGGTAAAGGAGCGACATGGGTCCTGATTAAAAGATGATCAGCGTTCCCGGTATATTATCCTGCCTCTTGTAAGATCGTAGGGGGACAGTGCTACACGTACCTTGTCTCCCGGGACAATCCTTATGTAGTGTTTGCGCATTTTCCCTGAAAGATGGGCCAGAATTTGATGCCCGTTCTTGATTTCAACTTTAAACATTGTGTTAGGAAGAGATTCCTTTACAATTCCTTCTACTTCTATTGCTTCCTCTTTTGCCACAGATCCTCCAGGATTTTCATTATGACTTAATAGTAAAAGAATCAAAAATAATTGTCAAGGAGTTGACATTTTTAGATTATTAATACAAATTCACTCACCTTAAATGAGTTGTCGTGCTGTAAAAAGGGTAGGCTATGGATGAAAAATTTGTAGAAAAGATGAAAAAACTGCTCCTTGAATCCAAGGAAGACATAATGCGGTCTCTGATTTCCGAAAGCAGGGAGTTTGAAGCAATTG
>Ga0164318_10002148_pt1 | contig 18136 bp, 13 predicted proteins | sample GuaBasSedimGuay9_FD_113734 | JGI IMG/M metagenome (GOLD analysis project Ga0164318, IMG submission 113734) | Subseafloor sediment microbial communities from Guaymas Basin, Gulf of California, Mexico - Guay9, Core 4571-4, 0-3 cm | ecosystem: Environmental > Aquatic > Marine > Hydrothermal vents... | reverse complement strand
CGGCTCCGGATCCCTTTGCCCGGACAGATTCCGGTATTGAGGGTGATGTTTTCGTTACTCTCAATGTGCAGGACAACACCAGTATCAGGCACTGGATGATGGATATAATAGATAAAACGGGGGATATCCTGAGAACCTATTCAGGAGAAGGGGACCCCTCAGGGGATATAACCTGGAAGATCGCAGCTGAAGGTGAAGCGGAACAGGTTCCCGCCGGGGGAGAAGAGGGTATTACGTTGAAGCTCACTGTCTTTGATGAGGGAAGCAACGCAACTGTTTACGAAAAAAATGTGCCGATAGATATCCTCCTGGTAATGAAGAACGGAAGAAAATACATTTCTGTACCGAACATAATCTTTGGCGCCTATAAGTATACCCTGGATTCCGCGGGAACAAAGTTTCTCAACAGGAATAATGAATCTCTGGACAGGGTTGCCCGGATCTATAAAAAGTATTCCGGGTACGGCCTTATTCTTGAAGGACATGCCCTGGATATCTACCTGGGAACACCGAGACAGGACAGGGAAGAGAAGATCCTGGTTCCTCTGACACAGCACCGTGCCGAAACGGTTAAGGCAGCCCTTGTGAAGAGAGGTATGGATGAAAGCAGAATTACGGTGGAGTTTTACGGAGGGCTGCACCCCGTTGCTTCTGTTACTGACAGAACAGTATGGTGGAAAAACAGACGGGTTGAATTTGTAATGACCGATCCGGAATAAAATTGCTGCATGAAATAGTGTGTGCTCCCTCTGTTTCAGGGGGAGTTTTTTGTTAAAACTTTAACAATAGTTTGTTAAATGATTAATCTTTTCTTGACATCGTGTTTTCTGTAGAGTATTGTTGAGGGGAATAGTTTCTCTTTAAAAAATAAGGATGATTTTAATGGGTGCAAAGAAAGAAAAAAGAGTTGTACTTGAAACGAGGCATGTAAAAAAACAGTTCCCGAAAGTTCTTGCCAACGACGATATAAACATGGTTCTGTACGAAGGAGAGATACTTTCGCTGCTGGGAGAAAACGGTGCTGGCAAGTCAACTCTTATGAACGTCCTGTATGGTTTATACAAACCAACTTCAGGGGAGATCCTCCTCGAAGGTGAACAGGTGGAGTTTTCTTCACCGAAAGATGCAATCCGCCAGGGGCTTGGAATGGTTCATCAGCATTTTATGCTGGTGGATAACCTGACGGTGACGGAGAACATTATTCTTGGTTCCGAACCGGGAAAGTATGATTTTATTGATTACAAAACTGCACGTAAGGAAGTTGTTTCCATTTCTGAAAAATATCATCTGCACGTAGATCCCGATGAGGTTATTGAAAACCTGTCTGTTGGCGTGCAGCAGCGGGTCGAGATACTCAAAGCACTGTACCGGAAGGCCAGAATCCTGATTCTGGACGAGCCAACTGCGGTTCTTACTCCCCAGGAAGTTGATGAACTTTTCGAAGTTGTCGGACGCCTCAGGGAAGATGGTGTTTCCATAATTATTATTACCCATAAACTGGAAGAGGTAAAGGCAATCTCCGACAGGGTATACATCCTGAAAAGAGGAAAGATTGTGGGAGAGCGGGAAACCTCCCAGGTAACAAAAGAGGATCTTGCAAATCTTATGGTTGGAAGAGAGGTTGTTCTGACCGTTCACAAGGATGAGAAAGAGGTTTCAGGAGAACCGATTCTGCAGCTTGAAGATGTGGTGGTTAAGAATCAGAAGGGGATAAACGCCCTCGATGGAATATCCCTTGATGTCAGACCCGGAGAGATTGTGGGAATTGCCGGAGTTGACGGAAACGGCCAGTCGGAACTGGAAGAGGCCCTGGTGGGGCTTTTAAAACTGGAAAGCGGGCGGATTCTCTATAAAGGAGAGGACATTGCCGTTCTTGATACCAAGCAGCGGCGAGGGAAGGGCGTTGCCAGTGTCCCGGCAGACCGCCAGAAGTTCGGTCTTGTTCTCCCCATGAAGGTCTCAGAGAACATGGTTCTGGGATTTCACGATGAAAAACCCTTTGTAAAGGGTATAAACCTTGCTCTGGATACAATAAAGACCCATTCAGAAAGGCTTGTGGAGGAGTACGATATCCGTACCCCCGGAGTTGAGGTTCCTGCAGGGAATCTTTCCGGAGGGAATCAGCAGAAAGTAATTCTTGCCAGGGAGCTTTCGAGTGATCCCGATTTTCTTCTGGTAGCTCAGCCTACACGGGGACTGGATGTTGGAGCAATAGAGTATATTCACTCCCAGATATTAAAAATGAGGGAAAAGAATGTCGGAATACTCTTAATCTCTCTTGAACTGGAGGAGATATTTTCACTTTCTGACAGAATCCTGGTTCTGTATGAAGGAAAGATTGTAAAGGAGTTTCTTCCTGAAAACACTTCGGATAAAGAAGTGGGATTCTATATGACAGGCGGTAAAAAGACCGCAGAGGATAGGGCCTGATATGCAGATTACCAAGTTAAAACCGCTCTTCTATACAGTTATCGTATTGCTGGCACTTGTCGGTTCGCTGATGTATTTTGCATCCATATTTTCCGGGATTCTTTTAATCCTTGCTGCGGCAGTGCTTTATTTTGTGTACTATGGATTATCTGTGGGGAAGGGGGCTTCGAAAGCACTTGCCCTGTCCTTCCTTAAAAGCCTTCTGATACCGGTAATAGGTGTGGCTTCTGCTCTTTTAATAGGGGGAATTATTATGGCAGTTACCGGATACGATCCGGTAACTGCCTACAAAGCCCTTTTCTACGGTGGACTGGTAAAGAACTGGTCTGTCTCGGTACTTAATGCAGCCCCCCTTATTTTTACCGGGTTGTCTATTGCATTTGCCTTTAAAGCGGGGCTCTTTAATATTGGTGCAGAGGGACAGTATTATGTGGGAGCAGTTGTTGCCACATTCCTGGGGCTTCATTTTAACATGCCCGCGCTCCTTTCAATTCCGATTATATTCCTTGTTGCAGGGCTCCTCGCTGCGTCTTACAACTTCATACCTGCACTTTTGAAAGTGAAGACAGGAGCTCACGAAGTTATTACCACCATGATGTTTGCCCAGATTGCACGATACCTGTCATCCATTTTTATCCGGGGAATGGGAGGCAGCAGCGATGGTCCGCATCCATACGTTACCGATCCGATTCTCAAGTCAAACTGGCTGCTCAAGATGAAGTCGATCTTCCCTCATGCAAACTACAGGGTGCATATAGGGATATTGATTGCCATAGGGATGGCTCTCTTTGTACAGTACATACTGACCCGTACCAAATTCGGTTTTGAAATCCGGGCGGTTGGTCAGAACAAGGACGCAGCACGTGGACAGGGAATAAAGGTCGGGCGGAATATATTTATTGCACTGCTTTTTGCAGGGTTTCTTGCCGGTTTCTCCGGTGTAAACCAGGTTCTCGGGCTTGATCATAAGCTCTACGAAAATCTCAATGCCGGGTATGGTTGGGATGGTATCTCCGTTGCTCTTCTGGCATCCAACAACCCCATCGGAGTTATTTTTACCTCTCTTCTCTGGGGTGTTCTGGCTGCAGGAGGGCAATACATGTCCAGAACGGTTCAGACACCAAATTCCATTGTTGAGATTATCAAGGGGATAATCCTTTTCCTGATTGTCGCCAAGTATATTTACATCCATATCGGACATAAGTTTAAAAACAAAAAGAAAGAGGAAAGAGAGGCAGTTAAATGAGTGGAATAGCTTCGATATTAAATACAGACCTGCTGGTTGCAACGATCCGTCTTTCAACTCCTATTACCCTTGCGGCAATCGGAGCTACCATATGTGAACGTTCCGGAATAGTTAATATTGCAATGGAAGGGATCATGATTATCGGCGCCTTTTTTGCCGCTGTAGCTGCTCTTTATACCGGGAATCCGTGGATCGGGCTTCTGGCCGGCGTGGCTGCAGGGGGTATTTTTTCCCTGATTCATGCAGTTGCCACCATTACATTTCACCTGGACCATGTTGTGTCCGGAGCGGTAATGAACATCCTCTCATTCGGGATTGTACGGTACCTCATGGTAATGATCTTCGGCCACCCCGGTACCTCCGATGCCATCCCCGTCGGACTGAAGGCATACCAGTTTGCCATTCCCGGATTGTCAAAGATTCCTGTATTGGGGCCGGTATTCTTTGATCAGACACCCATAGTGTATATGTCCTTTGTTCTGGTTATTCTTACTTTGATTTTTCTCAAGAAAACAAAAACCGGACTGCACCTGAGAGCTGCAGGGGAGCATCCCCTTGCTTTGGAGACAATTGGTGTTTCCGTTTACAAGATGAGATACCTCGGAGTGTTTATTTCCGGTCTGCTGTCCGGACTGGCGGGAGCGTATCTTTCCATTGAAAACAGTATTTCCTTTACCGAAGGGATGGCAAACGGAAGAGGATTTATTGCTCTTGCTGCAATGATATCGGGAGGCTGGAGTGCCATAGGTTCTTTTGTAGCAGCTCTGTTCTTCGGTTTTGCCGATGCTTTTCAGGTCCGGATGCAGGTTTTCAAGGTGCTGAATATTCCTTCGGAGATATTTATCATTTTCCCGTACGTTGCTACGGTTCTCGCTGTGGCTGGGCTGGTCAGGAAATCCAGACCTCCGAAAGCAGACGGTATTGATTTTATAATAGAAAAAGAGGGAGCTTAGGTTTTTGCATTTATTGATTCCGTTGAGAATCATAAAAATATATAAAGGCATTTTTTATAGGAGGCATGTAATGTCAAAAATGACAAAGATTACTGTGATTATGTTGGTGATTTCCATGGTATTTGCTGGTTTGATTTTTGCAAACGGCGGCAGTGAAACTGCTCCGGCAGCGGAGAAATCCAAGGTAATAATCGGTATGGCAACAGACGTAGGCGGACTTGGCGACAAGTCTTTCAACGACGGTTCATATCAGGGGCTTCTCGACGCAAAAGCAGATTTCGGTATCGATGCACGGGTTGTTGAGTCAAAACAGCAGACTGACTATGTTCCGAACCTGTCCGGTCTTGCAGAAGACGGAGCACAGGTCGTATTTGCAGTAGGGTTCCTCATGGGTGATGCACTTATTGAAGCTGCAGAGAATCATCCCGATACCAGTTTTGCTGGAATCGATATATTTGTTGATCCTTCAAAAGCACCCAAGAACGTAGAGGGACTTCTCTTTAAGGAACAGGAATCCGGTTATGTAGCAGGTGTTGTAGCAGGTCTTTTAACAAAAAAGTATGCTTCAGCATCCGACAGACTGAACGATGACAACGTAGTTGGAATGGTCCTCGGTATGGATATCCCGCCTGTTGAGAGATACCAGGCCGGGTTTTATGCCGGTGTAAAGTCGGTTAATCCTGATTGTAAAGTTCTGAGTGTTGTAACCGGAACCTTCACTGACCAGGCAAAAGGAAAAGAAGCTGCTCTTGCAATGATCGAACAGGGGGCTGACATTATTTTTCAGATTGCAGGACTTACCGGACTCGGTGCTATCAATGCAGCTAACGAAGCTGGTGTTGCTGCTATTGGTGTAGATGTTGACCAGAGCGGTGTAGCTCCGGATGCAGTAATTACTTCTGCAATCAAGGGTATTACCAGAGCTGTATACCTGACAATCAAAGCTGATCTTGAAGGAACCTTTGAAGGCGGCGGCAACAAAGTTTTCGGTATCAATGAAGATACTACCGGTATTTCTCCCTTTAACAAATGGGACAGCATTGTACCCGGTGATGTTAAGGCAGCTGTACAGAAAGCAATTGATGATCTGAAATCAGGTAAGGTTGTAGCTCCGGCTTCAAGAAAAGAAGCAGGGTACGAAGGTTAAGTAACCTGGAATCGAAAAAAGACCGGGCCTTGTGCCTGGTCTTTTTTTTCATGCGCCCGGCAGGGTGCACTCACATGGAGGTTTTATGAGCAAACGAACGGAATTACTCAAAGGAGCAGCGGATTATATAGCATCAAAGATAGATTTTACCCCTGAAATCGGGATGATCCTGGGTTCTGGTCTCGGTGTTCTCGGAGAGGAGGTTGAAAATCCGGTTGTTGTAAAGTATGGGGACATCCCCTCTTTCCCGCAATCAACGGTGGAAGGTCATGCCGGACAGATGATACTTGGTGATCTGGAAGGAAAGAAGGTCCTCGTTATGCAGGGGCGTTTCCATTATTACGAAGGCTACTCCATGGATACTGTGGTATTCCCCGTCCAGGTCATGAGACTTCTCGGGATAACGAGTTTTCTGGTTACAAATGCGGCGGGAGGAGTGAACAAATCTTTTAATCCCGGTGATCTCATGATAATCAGCGATCATGTAAAACTGAGTATGGACAATCCCTTAAGGGGCCCCAATGAAGGAAGTCTTGGCCCGCGGTTTTACGATATGTCCGATGGATACTCAGCACGGTTGCGGAAACTGGCACAAAAAGCCGGAGCAGAGCTCGGTATCCCCTTGAGGGAAGGGGTCTACGCTTTGATGGGTGGACCGAACTACGAAACTCCGGCGGAGATCAGGATGCTGCGAACCATGGGGGCGGATGCAGTGGGTATGTCGACAGTGCCGGAGGTATTGGCAGCTGTTCATGCCGGCATGGAGGTCCTTGGTATTTCCTGTGTAACCAACATGGCAGCAGGGGTTCTTGACCAGCCTTTGAACCATGAGGAAGTGATAGAGACCGCTGCAAAGGTGCGAAGGGACTTTATAGCTTTGGTACGGAAAATTGTGTCCCGGTGGGAGCAGGTATGAAAGATAACATGATAAAAAATTCTGCCCTGGCAGAGGAGGGGCTGAGAAAAATAAACTGGGTGCGTAAAAACATGCCTATTCTACGTTTGATGGAAAAGGATTTTGAAGAAAACCAGTACTTTAAGGGAGTGAGGATAGCCCTGAGTATCCATCTTGAAGCAAAAACAGCTGTGCTGGCACTCCTGTTTGCTGCAGGAGGGGCGGAAATTTCGGTAACCGGCAGTAATCCTCTCTCTACAAAGGATGATGTTGTTGCAGCTCTGGATAAGGCGGGGCTTCATGTTTATGCATGGCATGGTGCATCAAAAGAGGAATATCATGCTCACATAAATGCAGCAATGGATATCAAACCGCAGATTGTCATTGATGATGGAGGAGATCTTGTCGAGCTGCTTCATGAGGAACGGAAAGAGCTTGTCAGTGGAGTGTTCGGAGCCTGTGAAGAGACAACCACCGGTGTTTTGAGAAACAAAGCCCGGGAGAAAGCGGGGAAACTCTCCTTTCCCGTGGTGGCGGTTAACGATGCCTGGTGCAAGTACCTCTTTGACAACAGGTATGGAACGGGGCAGTCAACTCTTGATGCTGTTATGAGGACTACCAATCTGGTTATCTCAGGAAAGAGTGCGGTGGTTCTTGGATACGGATGGGTCGGAAAAGGGGTGGCTGCACGGTTAAAGGGGATGGGTGCCCGGGTAACGGTTACAGAGATAGATCCTGTAAAAGCCCTTGAGGCAGTAATGGACGGTTTCGAGGTAAAGAGCATGGATGAAGTTTCTCCGTATGGAGAGATATTCATTACTGCTACCGGAAATACCGGGGTTATCACCGGAGAACACTTTGAAAAGATGAAAGACGGGGTTATCCTCGGCAATGCAGGGCACTTTCCTGTCGAGATTGATCTTTCTGCCCTGAATAGACTTGCTGTACACCGGGAAGAGGTCAGAGAAAATCTGTTCGGCTATATGCTGCCTGACGGGAGATGGATAAACGTTCTGGGAGACGGAAATATTGTAAATATAGCCTGTGCAGACGGTCATCCAGCGGAGATTATGGATATGAGTTTTGCACTGCAGGCATTGTCGGCAAAGTATCTTCTGGAAAATCACCAGGATCTTGAAAACAGAGTCAGGAAAGTACCCGACAAGATTGATGTCCGTGTTGCAGAGCTCAAGCTGCAGAGTCTGGGGATTACGATTGATTCGCTTAGGGATGATCAGAAGGAATATCTGGAAGGCTTTTAAGGGGAAACCATAAAGTTCCTCCATAAAAAAGAGTATCATGGTTTTTTTGCTTTCTGCACCCCTTTACAATATTAAAAATTAAAATTACTTTTGTCTCATACTCAAAACGGGAGTTTATTCATGGATATTGATGTAAAAAGCCTGCACCCTCTGGAGATAAAGCTCCTGAGAGCGGTGGGTGACAGTGACGAGATTACAACGCAGAGTATTATCTCTCTTTTATCATATAAACTGGGGCAGTGTAACCAGGCTTTTAGCTGGCTTTCTGCAAAGTCATACATAAAAGAGGTTAAGAGAACTGCCAGGGTCTACTATGAGATAACAGAACGGGGAAGGGAATACGGAGTAAAGGGTGTTCCCGAAATACGTATAATTGAATTGATACAGAAAGACGGTCCAAAGACCATGGTAGAGATAGCATCACTCCTGGGACTTCAGAACAAAGATGTAGGTTCCGCATTCGGTCAGCTTTCCAAAGAAAAGGTTCTTGCCATGGATAGTGAGAAGAGGGTAAACATTGCCTCCGGGGAGCTGCCTGCACGGATAACAGTTCTTTCCGGACTCTTGAAAAGAGCCATGGAGACGGACCTTCTCGACGAGGACAGTCTGAGCCTTGAGGAGAAGGAGGTAATCAGGAATAACAGTAAAAAGAGGGGCGCTGCGGGAGCTCCTTTCAAGGTAATAGAGCGGGAAGAAGTTGTGTATACCCTTACCGAGGAGGGGAAAAAGGTAAAGAATTTTCTGATCGCCGAGGGGGTAACCGGTGAAGAGATTGGAGCCCTGACTCCCGAGATGCTTTCTTCAGGCAGCTGGAAAGGAAAATCCTTTAGGGAGTATACTATTAATACCCCTGCAAACAGGGTTCTTCTTGGCAGACGTAATCCCTACGGGGAGTATCTGCAATGGGTCAAGGACAAACTAACATCCCTCGGCTTTGAAGAGTTTGACGGTCCTCTGGTGGAGAACGAATTCTGGAACGGCGATGCACTTTTTATGCCTCAGTTTCACAGTGCCAGGGATATTCACGATGTGTACTATATAAAGAATCCTTCACATGCAAAAGAGATAGAACAACCCTACCTGGATCAGGTCGCTGCAACACATGAAAACGGCTGGAAAACCGGAAGCCGTGGATGGGGATACCGATTCGACAGAGATTTTACCCGCCGGCAGGTAATGAGAAGCCAGGGAACTGTTCTCTCGGCGAAACAGCTTCATAAGGCAAAGATCCCCGGAAAGTATTTTGGTGTAGCCCGGTGTTTCAGGTACGATCAGGTGGATGCGACTCACGGTGCCGATTTTTACCAGACTGAGGGGATTGTTCTTGGAGAGGATGTAAACTTACGGACTCTTCTGGGACTGTTAAAGATGTTCGCCGAGGAGGTTGCCGGTGCTCAGGAGGTCAAGTATGTACCGGGGTACTTCCCCTTTACCGAACCTTCCATAGAGGTACATATAAAACACCCGGTTCTCGGCTGGTTTGAACTCGGGGGAAGCGGGATATTCCGTCCTGAGGTAACAAAAGCAATGGGAATTGATGTACCGGTGCTGGCATGGGGACTTGGAATTGACAGGATGGCTCTTATGCACCTCGGACTGAACGATTTACGGGAGCTGTTTACCCCGGATATAGAAAGTGTTCGATTACGGAGGAAAAATTAGTAATGCCCAAGATAGAAGTACAGAGAGAGGATCTTTATCGATACATAGGCAGGGAATACACCAACGATGCGCTGGAAGATATTCTCCCTTACGCAAAGGCGGAACTTGACGGAGTCGATGAAGAATCAGGGATTCTCAAGATAGAGCTAAACGATACAAACCGCCCGGATTTGTGGTCCACTACCGGTCTGGCCCGGCAGATTAGCCTCTATGAGGGGCTGTCCCAAAAAGACTATGAATTTTCCACAGACTACGGGGACAGGGTAATAAAGGTTGATCCCTCCATAAAGGATGTGCGTCCTTATATTGTAGCCTTTGCTGTAAAGGGAAAAGGGATAAGTGATGAAGGGCTTAAGGATATCATTCAGACACAGGAAAAACTATGCTGGAACTACGGAAGAAAGCGCCGTTCCATTGCGATGGGTGTTTACCGCAGTGATCTGTTTTCATTTCCGGTAATCTACAAGGGTGCGGATCCTGACACAACATCCTTTATTCCTTTGGGCGAAGAGAGAAAGATGACCCTCAGAGAGATTATTTCCGAACATCCCAAGGGACAGGAGTACGGACATATTGTAGCGGATGAAAAGGTATTTCCTTTCATAACCGATGCAGAGGGCAAGGTTTTGAGTTTCCCTCCGGTCATAAACTCAGCAGAGATTGGAGCGGTTCTTGAAGGAGATTCAAACCTTTTTATTGAGCTGACCGGAACCGACATGCCTTCTCTTGTACTTTCAGCTTCAATAGTTGCCTGTGATTTTGCAGACAGCGGTTTCGAAATCCTTCCTGTAAAGGTTGAATACCCCTATGATACCCCCTTTGGAAGGGAGATGGTAACTCCTTATTACTTCCAGGAACCTGCCCGGGTTGAGGTCTCGTATGTCAACAAGCTTCTTGGAACAGATCTTTCGGCAGCTGAAATGACAGCTGCTCTATCAAGAATGGGAGTGTCTGCACAAGAGGAGGCGGGTATCATCACCATAGAAGTCCCTCCCTACCGGAACGACTTCCTCCATCCTGTGGATATTGTTGAGGATATAATGATGGGTAAAGGGATGGATCGTTTTTCCCCGCTGATGCCCTCCTCTTTTACCGTTGGAAGACTTACCCCTGAGGAGGAGTTTGCCAGAAAGGTAAAAGATATAATGATTGGACTCGGATTTCAGGAGATGATGTACAACTACCTGGGATCGAAGAAGGATTATATAGAAAGGATGAACGTTGCCGGAAATGAATACATTCAGATTGCCAATCCCATGACTGAGAATTATGAGTTTGTCAGAGCCAGTATTCTTCCGTCGCTTCTCAATTCGGAATCGGTTTCCGCTAATGCGGTTTATCCTCACAATATATTCGAGATAGGGAAGGTGTCGTTTCTGGAACCTTCGGATAATTCGGGTACTGTTACCAGAAACTACCTTGGTTTTCTAAGTGCAGGCCGAGAAGAGGGGTACAACAGTGTGAACGCTGTTGTATCGGCTGTCTTTTTCTACCTGAATAAAGAGTACACGTTAAAGGAGACCGCAGATTCCCGGTTTATTAAGGGACGGTCTGCAGAGATATACTATAATGGTATGAGAGCAGGAATATTCGGAGAGACAAACCCTGTTGTTCTGGAGAACTGGGGGATTCAAATGCCCTCCTCCATATGCGAGATAGATCTGGATATAATTCTTTAAGGGAGTGTGTTTATGGATGTAAAGATTAGTGCTGTTCAGCTTGAATGGGAAGAAGAGTGCAACATTATTGTCGGTCAATCGCACTTTATCAAAACAATTGAAGATATCCCCGAGATTCTGGTATCTTCGGTCCCCGGAATAGAGTATGGAATGGCTTTTAACGAAGCTTCGGGTCCCTGTCTGGTCCGTACCGAAGGAAATGATGAAAAACTGACTGCAGAGGCTGTAGAATGTGCACTCAAAGTGGGAGCAGGACATACCTTCTACCTGATAATGAGAAAGGCTTACCCCATAAATGTTCTGAATCAGATTAAAGCATGTCAGGAAGTTGCCCGGATTTATGCTGCTACGGCTAATCCCCTTCAGGTTCTCGTTGCTGAAACCGGGATGGGGAAGGGTATTGCCGGGGTAATAGATGGATTTAGTCCGAAGGGAGTCGAAACAGAAAAAGATAAAAATGATAGAAAAAATCTTCTAAAGGCGTTAGGATATAAGCTATCATAGTTTTTTAGGAGCTACTAATGAAGGAAGTGTTGATTATTGGTGAGTCGGGGCTTTTCAGGGAGTACCTCGGTGCGAAGCTCGAAGAGTACGGTATGGAAGTTGTCTTTGCTTTAAACGGTCTCGACGGGATTTCGAAGATGCGGAATGAACTTCCGGATCTTGTTATCATGGATCATATGCTGACCCGTAAGAGCAGTATGGAAGTTCTCGCCGATAAGCAGAATGACCGGAATCTGGCCGGAATCCCGGTTATTATGATCGCCTCTTCCGTAGACAAGCGTCATGTGGTTCAAATGGCCAGTTCAAACGTTAAGAAGATACTTTCAAAGCCTATAAAGATGGACGTTCTGTTTAAAAGCATAAGTGATCTTGCCGGTGTGGAAATAAGAATGGATACAACTCCGTCTGTTCTGGAAGCTCACTTTAACGAGGATATTCTTTTTATAGAGGCAGCTCAGGGGCTGAATACTGAAAAGATCGAGCTTCTCAGGTATAAACTCAAGGAGCTTCTGAACCTCTATGATGTGAGAAGCCCCCGTATACTGCTCATGATGAGCAGCCTTGCTATGGATGATACAACCCCCTCCAAGATCAGGCGTCTTTTAGAGATTATAACCGAAAATGCCCAGGAACATCTAACACTTATTCAGATACTTACCGGTTCCGAGGATATTAAAAAAATAGTAAGCAGTTCTTCAAAATTCTCATCAATAAAGATTTCTGATAACCTTGCCGCTGCCATGGACAGCCTGATTGGTCTGAAACCGGATTCCTTCGCTCATGAGGAAATTGTTCAGGAAAAACTTCTTAAAGCTACCGGGCAAAAAAAAGAGGGACAGGAAACGGTTCAGATGAGATTTGACTCGGAACAGGTCGCGGAGGAAGAAAGGGATCAGCTTGCAAGTATATTCAACAGCAAAGCTACGGTAGCTGTTGTCGATGACGATCTTATCATTAGGGAGTTGGTCAGAACGGTGTTTTCTGAAACATCCTGGGAGCTTCGCCCCTATGTTAACGGCAAGGAATTCCTCATTGCGGAAAAGGATATGGATTTTGATCTTGTTTTTCTTGATCTGATGATGCCGGAGATAGATGGTTTTCAGGTCCTTGAGTATTTGAAGAAACATGACAAGAAACTCCCTATCATAGTTTTCTCAGCGCTCTCACAGAAAGAGACAATACAGAAAGCCATAAGTTATGGGATAAACAGCTACATGATAAAACCCCTTGTTCCGGAGAAGATTCAAAAGAAGGCCATCGAAGTCTTAAGCAGCACTTTCTGAGTATGGCTGATACTGGACTTTTTTCAACAGTATTTTCACAATCTCCTATTGCAATTGTCATCCTCGGAAGAGAAGGAGAGATTGTAAAGTATAACCGGGCTTTTGAAATACTTTCAGAAGGAGTTTCGATGCTGAAAGGGGCTCTGCTTTCAGAGCTTCTGCATCCTGCAGAAAAAGAGGTTTTTGATGCGAATTTAAAGAAGGTACTCTGCGGCCAGATAAATACTTTTTCTCTGGATCTCAGATATCAGCATCGAAAGGGTACACCGGGCTGGATACGGGTGAGAATCAAGGCCGGAAAAAACCGCTATTCCGGGAAGTGGTTCATAATAGGATATCTTGAAGATATTACGGAACAGAAGCAGTATGAAGCCCGTTTGATGGAATCCAAGGAAATTTCGGAGCATGCCCAGGAAGTTGCAGAGCGGGCTGCACAAACAAAATCAGACTTTCTTGCAAACATGAGCCACGAGATACGGACACCTATCCACACTATTATCGGGATGTCGGAGCTGTTGGCAGATACCAAACTTGATCCGGAGCAGCAGGAATATTCAGAGCAAATTCAATTCTCGGCTGATGTCCTCCTGGGACTTATCAATGACATTCTTGATTTTTCAAAAATAGAGGCGGGAAAGCTTTCTCTGGAAGAGGTTGATTTTAATCTCTATACGATGGCGGAAAATGCTGTGGATATGGTTGCTCTGGAAGCCCATAAAAGGGGGCTGGAGACAGCTGTATTCATAGAAAGTGATGTTCCCTACATGGTAAAAGGTGATCCTACAAGGCTCCGTCAAATAGTTGTAAACCTTTTCAACAACGCAGTCAAGTTTACGCGTACCGGATCAGTCGTAGTAAAGATCCAGGTTGCCGAAGAAGGTGACGATGACATTACGCTGAAATTCTGCGTTGAGGATACCGGAATAGGAATCCCCGATGACAAGAAGGACAGACTTTTCAAGGTATTTACCCAGGTCGATTCGACAACAACCAGAAAGTATGGAGGAACAGGGCTCGGACTTTCAATCTCCAAGAATCTTGCTGAGATGATGCATGGTACAATAGGAGTTGAGAGTGTGGAAGGGAAGGGGTCAACCTTCTGGTTTACCGTGGTGCTGAAAAAACAAAAGAATTTTCCACAGCAGGATACAATCGAACCCCTTGATATCAACGTTCTTGTTGTTGATGACAATCCTCAGGTTCGGGGATTTTTACGCAGTTATGTGGAATCCTGGGGATGCAGAGTGTTTGAAGCAGCGGATGGGAATCAGGCTCTGGATTTCTTGAGGAGCGATGAAAAACCGGATATTGACCTGTGCCTTATCGATCTACTCCTCCCGGGGATGGATGGATGGCAGCTTGCCAGTGAGATCCATTCTGACGGGAAAATAACAGATGTCAAGCGTATTCTTCTAAGTCCTACCGGGAAAAGCGGCGATGAAGCGAAGATGAAACTCCTCGGCTGGTTTTCGGGATATCTCCATAAACCGGTAAAGAAGTATCAGCTCTTGAACGAGATTCTCAAGGTATTCGACCGGGAAGAGGAGATGCCCTCCTTGACAGATTTTACTATGGAAGAGGAAGCGGTCGAGCTGACTGAAGAGGCCTATACCGGATCCATTCTTGTTGCCGAGGATCATAAAGTAAATCAAATGCTCTTTAAAACCATTCTGGAGAATCTCGGGCATAATGTGGTTCTTGCAGGTAACGGTATTGAAGCAGTGGAAGCAGTCAAGAACAATAATTTTGATATTATTTTTATGGATGTTCAGATGCCTGAGATGAACGGTTACGAGGCAACAGAGGAGATCCGCAGACTTGGCATTAGTGTCCCCATTATTGCTGTTACTGCAAGTGCTGTCAAAGGGGAAAAGGAGAAGTGCATCTCGGTTGGAATGACCGATTTCCTAACCAAACCCTTCAAAAAGAAGGACATTGTTCCGGTGCTTGCAACCTGGATGGAGCCGGCTGAACCGCAAAATATTGAAGAGCTGGAAGAACTTGAGGAACTTGAAGAAACAGAGAGACCGGAGATCTTCGACCTTGAAGAGGCGGTTTCTGTATTTATGGGGAAACGGGAAGTTGTTATGAATCTTCTCCGGGACCTTGTACCAAGAATTGAAAAACAGCTTTCCGATATGGAGAAACAGGCAGCATCCGGTGATTATGATTCTCTGAGAGCGGATGCCCACAAGATAAAGGGAAGCTGTGCAAACATGTACATTAAAAAGGTTTCACAAAAAGCAGGAGAGCTGGAAAAGGCTGCTGTTGACAGAGCGGACACTATAAACACCCTGCTGGACGAGTTAAAAGCGGCTTTTTTTGAGTTTAAAAACTACTGTGAAAAGGAATCTTTCTTTACCGGATAAACTCAACAGATTCGAACCCGGACTCATGGAGAAGCGATGAGAGAAAATCCTCAAGTCTGGCTTCCGCTTCCTTTAAAATCCCCGCTTTCAGAACTCTTTTTTTTATCTCCGGTTTAACAAAGTCAGTTATTTTTTTCCAGTGCAGAGGATCCATCGGCAAGTCAGGATAGTGGTAGTCATTACTGCTGTTGTCTTCAATGATAAACTCAGTTATACCGGTCGGCGGAAGTTTTATGGTAATACTGCTTCCCTCTATCATAAGATCATCCTTTCCTATCAGGTTTACAGAAGGAACCCCCGCTTTGATCAGAGATGTTATAACGACAAACCTGTAGTTGGACCGGTCTAAAGGGATCCCCGTCTCCCGACAGAGATCGTAAAAATCAGTCTGCTTCTGCTCCTCTTCCGTTAAAGGTTCGCCTCTGCTTCTTTTTTTAAGCAGGGAGTACCAGTCCATATCCTTGTTGTAAAAGTCGAAAGGGAAAACGGTTTTGTAAACGTACTCCACCGACGAGAGATTGTAGATTTCGTTTATATGTGTAAGGATTATTTCGGAGCTGCTTGATTTTTCTTTTGTGAAAATCCTGAGGTCGAACTTCTGCAGATAAAAAGCAGCTGCGGCAACAGCTGTCAAAATCAGGATAACAGCAATTATTGTTGTAAGTTTTATCTTTATTTTCATTTTTTTACCTGTATTCAAAGTTCACGGACTCTAAATCGAAACTGGTTGCCAGTTTGCTCACCATCCCCTCAAAATTCTTCCTGGCCTTGTCAAGGATACCCCTCTTAACAGCATCCTTCCTGATCCCCTCTTTCCGGAGGTTCAATTCGTCATAGTAGTCCAGTCTGGAGATCTTCCCCCCCCATTCCTTCACAAAGAACTGATGTATGGATTCTTCATCAGCATCCACTTCAAGAATTTCAGGCTTGGGAAGGGTTATCTTTACCGAGTTAAAAATCCTGCGGACTTCCAGCCCCTTTGAAAGATCGAATCCTGCCCTTGTTACCATGTCTACGGAAAACAAAAGCCGTTTGTCCATGTGTTTAATACCAAGAAACCGGGCTTCTTCATCAAAGTAAAGGATTTCCCTGTATACATATTCGACGGTGGGAATTTCCAGCAAAGAACGTATTTGGTTTTCGATTACCGTGGCAGAGACGGGCCTGATCCGTTCCCTGCAGGAAAGGGTCAGCAGAATAAAAAAGACAGGCAGCAGGAACTTTTTCATGATACTATTCTATTACTATTTCCATGCAAGTCAAACTATTTAATTTCTTTTGCTGCTGCTCTTTCCAGTGCCCAGACAGTATATCTTCTAACCTTCCTGTCCGGATCCTCTTTCAGTTCCTCTAAAACCGTGTTCCCTTCAATACTTTGCAGGCGGTCTACCGCTTTAATGACTTCGATCCGGACCTCTTTTGACGGATCCTTTGCAGCTGTTATCAGATATCTGTATGCTTTCCTGCTCCCTACAAGAGCCAGGAACTCAGCAGCCCTGTAGCGCTCTTCGGGATCTCTATGGACCAGTTTCCGGGCGGTAGTTTCCAGCAGTCCCGAGTTGTCGAGAAACTCCACAGCATATTCACGTAATGGGCTTTTCTTTTCCGAAAGGATCTTTTCGGCTATAATCTCCGCTTTCCGGCCAAGCCTGTACAGGACCTTCATGAAATGAGGGTGGACCTTTGGGGGCGCATCAACAAGAAACTGAAAAAGTTTTCGTATGTAGACATCGTCGTTGAAACTGCACAGTGCATTGATGGTTTCTCCGATCAGTTCCCCGTTTTCATAAAGTTTTTCGGCAAGTGCATCAAAGGATTCCTCTGTGCCTCCGTAAGCAAGTCCGGTCAGCACTGCTTTTTTAACTCCTGCAGTTTCCCCCGGGTCAAAGAGAAGGCCTTTCAGCTGTTCAATCCCTTTTTTAAGCCCGTATCTCCCGATAGCCTTTGCAGTTTCCATTCTGACTTCTTCCTGCGGATCGTGAAGCAGCGGGAGGCACTCATCAAGAGCCTTGCTGTTTCCCGATGCAACAGCAGCTTTAACTGACGCTATACGGACCGCAGGACTGCTGTCCGACAGGAAAGAGAGTATTGTATTCAGAAAGAACAAAAGCTCCTGTCTGGGCAGTGCGGCTATCAGCCGGGAACGTATCTTCTCGTCTCCAGAGGAAAGGAGAAACTCAGCACGCTCATTGAAAAAGTCCGGAGTATTATTAAAAAGATAACCTGCGTATTCGGCTGCATCATCCAGAGAAAGGAGCGGTAGATTTTCAAGGATATATTGAATCCCGCTTGTATCCCTCAGCCTGCCCAGAATTTGCAGAGAACTGGTTTTTATAAGGTATCCATAGGATTCGTCCCTGATAACGGAGATCAGCTCCGGAACATACATGGAAGGGGGAAATCTCAGCATGGTCTGCATAAGTTCTTCCCTGGCCTGGAAATCCGGGTCTTCGAGGAATTTAATAAGCGTAGGGATAAATATCCAGTCTCCTCTTTCAGGGAGTAAAGGGATGATTTTCCTTTGGATAGTTTCGCTGCAGCTGTTTAAAGCAAGCTCACTATTAACAAGGTACAATGCCTCGTCGTTCCCCCTGGCGCATGCGCATTCCAGCGAGTTAAGGTAAAGTTCTTCCGTGTAAGGGTCCCGGGGCGTACCGCTGTAAAGTGCTGCAGCTTTCTTTAGCAGATTGGTAATCAGGGAGCGGT
>Ga0164318_10002147_pt1 | contig 18138 bp, 15 predicted proteins | sample GuaBasSedimGuay9_FD_113734 | JGI IMG/M metagenome (GOLD analysis project Ga0164318, IMG submission 113734) | Subseafloor sediment microbial communities from Guaymas Basin, Gulf of California, Mexico - Guay9, Core 4571-4, 0-3 cm | ecosystem: Environmental > Aquatic > Marine > Hydrothermal vents... | reverse complement strand
TATCGTTTGTTTAATAAGGTCATTATATCATCATCTAAGACATCAATTAATTTTCTTAGTTCAGTTATTTTATCCATTTTAATCCCTCATCTCTAAGAATGACTTCTAAAATTGCATAATTAGTTATTGCATTTATCACGTGAAGTGCTCGATGGACTATTGACGGATCATGACGCCCTTTTAAATTTAAGGTTGTTTCTGCCATTTTATCAATATCGACAGTTTTCTGAGCTTTTGCGATTGAAGCAGTAGGTTTTATGGCAGTTTTAAAAATAATTGGCATTCCATTACTGATTCCACCTTGAATTCCGCCAGAATGATTCGATTTTGTTTTGATTTTGCCATTATCAAGATAAAAAGCATCATTGGCCTCTGAACCATTTAACTCAGTTATTTCAAAACCAGAGCCAAATTCAAGCCCTTTAACCCCAGGGATACTAAAAATTAGATGAGAAATAACACTTTCAATAGATTCAAAGAAAGGATTCCCAAATCCAGCACTTAGTCCTATAACCATTGTTTCTACTGTCCCACCAACACTATCGTTATTTTCTTTTGCGTTTAGAATTAATCCTTCAAAAACATTCTTTTTAGCATTATCTAATAGTGGGAATTGGCTAGAATTAAGGCTTTTTAAAAGGTCTATAGAAGGAGTTATAACTTTGAATGATTGATCCAATTCATCTTTTATACTAGCAATATGTGAACCAATTATGATTCCCTTATTAGTTAGAATTTGTGAACATATAGCACCTAAAATCATTAATGGGGCAGTAATTCGTCCAGAAAAATGCCCTCCACCACGGTAATCTTGAAAATCATTGTGTTTTACATGGGCTGTATAGTCAGCGTGTGAAGGTCTTAAGATGTTTGGGATATAATCAGCTGAACGAACATCTTTATTTTTAATGATAAACGTGAGGGGAGATCCCGTAGTATAGCCGTTAAAATAACCGCTGATGATCTCATATTTATCAGGTTCACGACGGGACGTTGATAACGCTGTTTTAGGTCTTCTTTTAGTTAAGACGTCATCGATAAGCTTTAAATCAAGTTTTATTCCTGCGGGAAGGTTGTTTATCACAATCCCAATAGCATCACCATGTGATTCGCCAAATAAATTTATTTCTATTGCTTTTCCAAATGTACTCATATTCTCACCTACAAATAGTTTTTAATTTCTAAAATATTAATTGTTTTTATAATAGCTGTGCCAATTTCCGGCACTAAAATAATGTTGATACTATCGTTAGTTGCCTTTTTATCAGTTTTAATATATTCATAAAGCTCCGCGCTATTAAAAGCTTCATAACTTGTTGGAAGGTTATATTTATTAAGAAGGTTAATTAATTTTGGATAATAGGGATATTCTTTAGCCATTAACACCATTCCTACTGAAATTGCTTCACCATGGAGAAAGCTATAATTAGCATGTTTCTCAATAGCGTGACCAATTGTATGGCCAAAATTAAGAATTTGCCGTTTTCCTTGATCAAAAACATCATCAACAACATAAGTTTTCTTTATATTGATACATTTTTCAAGATAATTTTCAATATTGAGGGTAATATCTTGTTCTAAAAGGTCTTCAAATAGGGATTTATCCGCTATCATTCCGTATTTTATCATTTCAGCCATTCCATTATTAAATTCTTTAGGAGATAAAGATTTTAAGGTGTTAGGATCTATTAAGACTAAACTTGGCTGATAAAAGGACCCAATAGCGTTTTTCATGTTCGAGGCGTTAATTCCGACTTTTCCACCAACACTACTATCAATTTGGGATAAAAGGGTTGTAGGAATTTGGATAAATTCTACTCCTCGCATATAAATACTAGCGATAAAGCCGGCTAAATCACCTACGACTCCACCGCCTAAAGCGATAACCAAGCAATTTCTAGTTACTTTTAAATCTACCATGTCATCTAAAATGGAGTAGGCTATTTCCATTGATTTAGCTTCTTCTCCATGAGGAACCTCAAATACTTGATAATTACTCATTTCTACCGAAATAGTATTTAGGTAGCTTTTAGGGATAAAATCGTCTGTAATAATGATTATTTCTCGCTTAACATCTATATAACTGGCGATATCAAATAAGATATCACGATTTATATAAACATTATATGTTTTTTCTTTAATGGGGATAGTTATTGTTTTCATAAAATCAATCCTTTATTATTTTATAAGTTCCACCAAGGGCTTTATAGTCGTCAAAAAAGTTGGGATATGACTTAGTTATTGCGTTTGCGTTAGTTAGGACTATTGGATTTTCACAACGTAAAGCAGCAATACTAAGCATCATTACAATGCGGTGATCATTGAAGGAATCTAGAGTTATTCCCCCTTTTAAGGTTTTAATTCCCTTAATAATAATCTCGTTTTCTGTGGCGCTAATGTTAGCGCCAAGCGCTTTTAACGTTGAAACAGTAGAGAAAACCCTGTCTGATTCTTTTAATCTTAAGCGATTAATGTTAGTGATTGTTGATTCTCCTTCGCTTAAACAAGCAAGAAGGGTAATAATTGGTCCTAAGTCAGGACAATCTCCAATATCTAAAGTAGTCCCATAAGTTTTAGATAATTCAGCTATATAGCCGTTTTCCGTAAACACTACCTTGCTTTTCATTTGTTTTAAATAGTCGATAATAGCTTTATCACCTTGTTTTGAAGTTAAAGATAAACTCTCTACTTTAACGTGACCGCTAATTACTCCACCTACTAAATGAAAGGCAGCTTGAGAGTAATCACCCTCAATTGTGAATGTTGCATTAGTATATGTTTGGTTTCCTTCAATAAAATAACCGTTTTTAAGTTCTAATATCTTAATCCCAAAGTTTTCTAAGGTAGAAATAGTTAAATCAAGATATGATTTTGATTCTAAAAGACCATCAATAATGATTGTTGAGTCTTCTTTTAATAATGGTAAAGCAAACATAAGACCACTAAAAAATTGGGAACTAACGTTACCTTTTATAAAATATTTTCTAGCCTTAACTGAGCCATTTACCATTATTTTATTATTTAATATCTTAAAGGTATTATGATCTTCCTTAAAGATATCTTCATAAATAGATTGGGGTCTTTTTATTAACGAGGGAGCTCCGGTAAAAGTGATTGGCTTATTTGCTAAAGAGAAAAGCGGAATTAAAAACCTTAAAGTTGATCCAGATTCATTACAATCAATCTCTTTTGTCACATGTTTAATCCTTTTAACGCCATTAACTACTATCTTATCATCGTATTTCTCAAATTTAGCCCCTAATAGTTTTAAAGCGTTAATTGTAGCAATGATATCTTTTGAATAAATGATATTATTAATCGTACTTTCTCCTTTTGAAAGAGCGGCGCAAATTAATGCTCGGTGACTCAAACTTTTGGATGGAGGAGCTTTAACACTCCCATTTAAAACACTAGGAAATAGCTTTATGTCTAGCTTTTTAGTCATTTTATCTTTCCTCGCTTTTTAGTAGCTGACTGCATTAATGCTTTGAGAGTTTCTTGATCTTTTGCCTTTAATGCGTCTTTTAAAATATCTAATTCTTTTTCAAACTTATTAATATGTTTTAAAAGGTAATAACTATTTTTTATGAATAGTTCAGACCATAATTCATCATTGATTTGAGCAATTCTTGTTAAATCTTTATAGGAATCTCCGATAAATAAAGAAGTATCGTATTTTTCGTCATCACTATTAACTAAAGATAAAGCAATTGCGTGTGTTAGTTGTGATGTAAAAGCGATTATTTCATCATGAGCAGTATCAGGAATTTGTGTAACTGAAGCAAAGCCCATTTGTTTTGCTAAGGTCGTAATGATATTAAAAGCCTTTTTTGTGTTGTATTTAGTTGGAGTAATTACAAAGTTCGCTCCTTGGAAAATGGCTTCATCAGAATGTTTAACTCCGATTGTTTCTTTACCAGCAATCGGATGAGTAAAGACAAATTCAACATCATCATCTTTATAAATATCAAAAGCATCAATTAACTGTCTTTTAATTCCAACAACATCTGAGATAATAGCACCACGTTTAAAGTAATTAATGTTTTTATGAACAAATTTAATTGTTTCGTCAGGATATAAACATAGAAAAACGACATCTAACTCTTTTAAGTAGTCTTTAGGGTTAGTTGTTCCAAAATCAATAATATTATGTTCAATCGCAAAATTAAGGGTTTCAGGGTTATTATCAATCCCATAAATTTGATAGTTATATTTTTTTAAACTTTTTGCGTATGACCCACCTATTAAGCCAATTCCTACAATTCCAATTTTCATATTATCACCTATTTTTTAGTATGTATCTATTATACTATATAAAAAAGATATTGGTAGGAATAATTTTGTAAGCGTTTTACCATTAACTATTGATTTTTAGTAGAAATTGTGTAAAATAAATATGGTATATATAAAACTAATGGAGGTATTATATGGAAAACATGGATTTAAAGATCGCTCAAGCGGCAAAGATGGAAAAAATCGTTGATATTGCTGCGAAAATAGGATTATCGAGTGATGATTTAGAGCTTTATGGTAATTATAAAGCTAAAATTGATTTAGGAGTTATGAAAAAACTTAAAGATGTCGAAAATGGAAAAGTCATTTTAGTAACAGCGATTAACCCTACTCCTGCTGGTGAAGGGAAATCAACAACTACTGTAGGACTTGGACAAGCATTTACTAAAATAGGTGAAAATGCGATTATTGCTTTAAGAGAACCATCTTTTGGTCCTGTAATGGGAGTAAAAGGAGGAGCTGCGGGTGGTGGACATAGCCAAGTTGTTCCAATGGAAGATATTAATCTTCACTTTACAGGAGACATTCACGCTATTACTACTGCTAATAACGCAATTAGTGCAATTATTGATAACCATATTCACCAAGGAAACGCATTAAACATCGATCCTCGTAGAATCAGCTGGAAAAGAGCTGTAGATATGAATGATAGAGCTTTAAGAGATATCGTTATTGGCCTTGGTGGAGTAGGAAACTCTTTACCTAGACAAGATGGCTTTAACATTACAGTTGCTTCAGAAATTATGGCAGTTTTATGTTTAGCGGCTGATTTAAACGATTTAAAAGCTAGAGTTAGAAAAATTGTTATTGGGTATACATATGATCGTAAACCTGTAACTGTTGGTGATTTACAAGTTGAAGGAGCAATTGCTTTAATCTTAAAAGATGCAGTTAAACCTAATTTAGTTCAAACATTAGAAAATACACCAGCTTTAATCCATGGTGGACCATTTGCTAATATCGCACATGGTTGTAACAGTATTATCGCTACTAATATGGGTAGAAAACTTGCTGATTACGTTATTACTGAAGCAGGATTTGGAGCTGACTTAGGAGCTCAAAAATTCTTAGATATTAAAACGTTACAAGCTGGGTTTACTCCTGCTGCTGTTGTTATTGTTGCTACAATAAGAGCACTTAAGATGCATGGTGGAGTAAATAAAAAAGAACTTGATGGTGAAAATGTTGAAGCATTACTTGCTGGAATTCCTAACTTAGAAAAACATATTGAATCAATCAAGGGATATAAAGTACCTTACGTTGTAGCAATTAATAGTTTCGTTAATGATACAGCCGCAGAAACCAAAGCATTAGAAGATTATTTAAAAGCTCATAACCATCCTTACTCATTAAGTGAAGTATGGGAAAAAGGTGGAGAAGGAGCTGTTGATTTAGCGCACAAAGTTATTAAAGAAATCAATACTAAACCAAATAACTTCGAAAGAACTTATGAAGTAAAAGATACTTTAAAAGAAAAAATCGAAAAAGTATGTACAAAAATTTATGGAGCTAAAAACGTTGAATTTACTTCAGCTGCAAGAATCCAACTTAGAAGATTTAAACGTCTTGGTTGGGATGATTTAGGTATTTGTATGGCTAAAACTCAATATAGTTTAAGTGATAACCCTAAATTATTAGGTAGACCTGAAGGATTTACAATTACAGTTAAAGAATTAAGACCATCTATTGGAGCAGGATTTATTGTAGCCTTAACTGGTGATGTTATGACAATGCCTGGATTACCAAAGGTACCATCAGCAATGGCTATGGACGTTGATGAAGATGGTAATGCACAAGGATTATTCTAAAAAAGGACTTTTGTCCTTTTTTTTGAAGAAAATAAAAGAATAGATGCAGTAATAAGCTGCTAACTAAGTTTAGTGATATAATAAGTTGAAGGAGTGATATTGTGGAATTAGTAAAGCAATTTAGAGAAATGATTATGAATCAAAAAGCATATCAATATGTTTTAAATATAACAGGATGGGATTCTAATACCGAGGCTCCTAGGGGAGCTTTCGCTAGAAGAGCTGAAATGCTTGGGGTAATTAGTAAAGAACTTTTTAGATTACAAACAAGTAAAGAGTATCAAGAGGTGGTTAATGGCTTATTTTTAAGGTTAGATGATCTTGACGATATTACAAAAAGAGAAGTTAAAAAGGCAAAAAAAGCGTTAGATAAAATAGTAAAAATTCCTGAAAATGAATATATTGAATATGGTAAATTACTTAATTTATCACAAATAGTGTGGGAAGACGCTAAAGAAAACAACGATTTTGCAGCTTTTGAAGGTAATTTAGAGAAGATTATTGAATTTAATAAGAAAATTATTAAATATTATCAAATTGATGATCATCCTTATAATGTTTTATTAGATGAATATGAAGATGGAATGTCAATGAAAGAATATGATCACTTTTTTGACATCCTTAAAAAGGAATTAGTTCCTTTTGTAAAGGAAGTGTTAAATAGTGGAAAACAGCTGAATGACAGCTTTATTACCGATTTTTATCCAAGAGAAAAACAAAAGGAATTTGCGGAATATTTAATTGATGTTTTAGCTTTTAATAGAGATAACGGATTGATGAAAGAGAGTGTTCATCCCTTTACTTGGAATACACATAGTACTGATGTTCGTTTTACTACCAGATATTTAGAAAACTTTATGTTTTCTTCAATTTTTGCGACAATTCACGAGTTAGGACACGCAACCTATGAACAACAAATTGATCCTAAATGGGATAATACCTTGTTAAACGGGGGAACAACGATGGGACTACATGAATCACAATCGCGTTTTTATGAAAATATCATAGGGAGAAGTATTGAATTTTGGGAAGTTCATTATCCAAAGTTAGTTGAAATTTTTCCTGTACAATTAAAAAATGTCTCTTTAGATGATTTTTACCGTGGCGTTAATAAAGTAGAAGCTACTTTTGTAAGAGTGGAAGCTGATGAATTAACATATTCTTTACATATAATGCTTAGATATGAAATAGAAAGAATGTTAATCTCAGGAGAACTAGCTGTTAAAGATTTACCTAAAGTGTGGAATGAGAAAATGGTGGAATATCTTGGAATAGAGCCAAAAAATGCTTCTGAGGGTGTACTTCAGGATGTGCATTGGAGTGCTGGATTATTTGGGTATTTTCCAACATATGCATTAGGAAGTGCGTATTCTGCGCAGTTTTATTACGCTATGAAAAAAGATTTAAACATTGAGAAAGTTATTAAGGATAATGAAGTTAGGAAGATTAATCAATGGCTAAAGACTAAAATTCATCAATACGGTGGCAGTAAAACACCGAAAGAACTATTACTTGAGGTTACAGGTGAAGAATTTAACCCAAAATATTACATTCAGTTTTTAAAAGAAAAGTACAGTAAGTTATATCTTTAAAATTTAATAAATCACAAGAGTATTTTTTACTAAGTTATGATAAAATATAGATGGAAGAGTTTAACGATTAGATAGAAACACAATACATAAAAGGAGAAAAATAATGGGAGAAATTATTAGTGGTAAAGAATTATCAAAAGAAGTAAGAGAAGAAGTTAAAGTAGAAGTTGCTAGTTTAAAAGCTACTTATGGGGTCGTTCCCCACCTTGTAGTTATTTTAGTAGGAAATGATCCAGCTAGTGAATCTTACGTAAAAGCTAAAAAAAGAGCATGCTTAAAAGCTGGAATGGATAGTACAATTATTAGAAAAGATGCTGACATTTCCGAAGAAGAATTATTAAAAATTATTGAAGATTTAAACAATGACGAAGGTGTTCATGGAATTTTAGTACAATTACCAGTTCCTAAACATATTAATGAAGATAAAGTAATTGATGCTATCTCTATTGAAAAAGATGTTGATGGATTTCATCCATTAAATGTTGCCTATATGCATTTAGGAAGACCATGTATTTTACCAGCTACACCTAAAGGAATTATGACAATGTTAAAAAGCAAAAACATTGAAATTAAAGGGAAAGATGCTTTAATTATTGGTCGTAGTAATTTAGTGGGAAAACCCGCAGCTATGCTGTTAATGGGACAACATGCTACTGTTCAAATAGCTCATTCTAGAACTCAAAATTTAAAAGAAAAATGTTTACAAGCTGACATTATTGTTGCCGCTGTTGGTAGAGCACATACAGTTACAAAAGATATGGTTAAACCAGGCGCAGTAGTTATCGATGTTGGAGTTAATAGAGTTGACGGAAAACTTGTTGGAGATTGTGATTTTGATGATATTAAAGACATTGCATCATATATAACTCCTGTACCAGGTGGAGTAGGACCAATGACAATTACATCTTTATTGCAAAATACAATCGAATGTTTTAAAGGAATTATGGAAAAATAAGTAATTATTAAATAAAAGACATAATTAGAAACTAAACATTTCGTTTAGTTTCTAATTGTTTTAAAAGGAGTGGTACCTTGAAATTAATGAAAGTCCTTATCAAGATAACAATCCCTTTCTTTCTATTAATCTTTTTTGCCTCAATACTTACAACAACGCCATATCTGTTGCTTTCAAAAGGGCACTATGCTTCTCATGAGGATGTTTACTTTGATCATGATTATGCAGTTGATAGAATTATCGGATATTTGAATTATCGTTATGACGATTTAGAATTTGGCCTTAATGAAACTGACAATTCAGTAATTATGAGAGATATAGAAATAAGCCATATGGTTGATGTTAAAAACCTCTATACCACTTTAAGAGTTGCTGCGTTAATTTCCCTAATTATAGGGATTACCCTTAGTTTTGTTGTGTATAAAAAGGATAAAAAATCCTTATATAATACATATAAAAGGATGTATGTAGGGCCAATGATGTTTGTGATTTTCTTAGGGGTTTCCTTTATGATTAATTTTAATGGAGCCTTTACTGTTTTTCACAAATTATTCTTTACAAATGATGATTGGTTACTATATAGTACTGATGTTTTGATTCTCTTATTACCATTAAATTTTTGGATGGTAAGTGGGATTATTATCTTGGTGTTATTCTCTTTATCATTGGGATTAATCCATTTTATAAATGAAAAATTATTCAAAAAAAAGGCGCTTTAATTATATTTTTTATAATTGTAAGGGTTTTTTTATTGAGTTTATTGTCTCTTTTTGATACTATTATAATTAGTTAGTATCGTATTTTTATAAAAACAAGGTTAGATTACCTCTGCTCTAATGCTGTAAACAAGGGACTATAGTATATGGGTTTAAGAGGTAATCCCCTTTTTTTCTAAGGTATTTTGCTAACGATGTAAAAAAAATATAGAAAACGGAGGATTTTTAATGGAATGGATTAAAACTTACTTTAAGTTAGAAGAACGGGGAAGCAGTATTTCAATTGAAGTACTTGGTGGAATTACTACTTTCTTGGCAATGGCTTACATTTTGCCAGTTAACTCGTTCATGCTTTCTGCAGCAGGCGTGCCACTAGGTGGAGTATTCTTTGCAACAGCAGTTGCAGCCGCTACAGCAACTATGGTAATGGGGTTCTTTGCTAATTTACCAATTGCCTTAGCACCAGGAATGGGATTAAATGCCTTTTTCACATTTACATTAGTACTATTTGGTTATGGATTATCATGGCAAGCAGCTTTATCAGCAGTTTTAACTTCAGGGTTCTTATTCTTCTTGATTTCAATTTCAGGATTAAGAAAAATTATTATTAACTCGATCCCTCAAGGTCTTAAATTTGCAGTTGGAGCTGGAATAGGGTTCTTTATCGCATTCATCGGATTAAAGAATGCCGGAATTATTGTTGCAAATCCAGCTACATTTGTTGGTTTAGGTGATTTAGGTCATCCATCAGTAATGTTAGCAATTTTTGGGATTATATTAGTATTTGTTTTATATTCAATGGGAAACAGATTTGCATTAATTATTTCAATCTTCGGAACTGCGATTGTTGGAGTTATCCTTGGATTACTTGGTGTTGACTTAATGCCTGCATATTCAAACGATGGAATCTTTACTATTTCAGCATTATTTAGTGGAGCTGGACAGACATTTGGGGCAGCATTTACTGGTTTTGGAGAATTATTCTCTAATCCTCAAGTTTTCACAATTATTTTTACTTTATTATTTGTAGATTTCTTTGATACTGCAGGAACTTTAATGGCAGTTGGAAATCAAGCAGGATTAATTAATGAAGACGGTGAATTAATCGGGTCTGCTCAAGCGTTAATTTCCGATTCAATCGGAACTATGACTGGAGCGATTTTCGGGACTTCAAACGTTACATCTTATATTGAATCAACTACTGGTATCGAACAAGGTGCTAGAACAGGATTAAGTAGTGTTGTTGTAGGAATTTTATTCTTGCTTTCATTATTCATTTATCCAGTATTAAGTATTATTAACGGAATTTATGATCCAGCATTAGACACATTCTTTAGCCCTGTAACATCAATGGCTTTAGTATTAGTTGGAACATTAATGGTTGGCCAATTAAAAGAAATTAATTGGAATGATAAATCAATCGTTATTTCTGCCTTTTTAACAATTATCTTTATGATGTTAACATCATCGATTGCAACAGGGATTTCAATTGGCTTTATTTTCTATCCAATTGTAAAAATAGCTGAAGGTAAATGGCGTGAAGTAAATAAAGTAATGTACGGACTTGGAATTTTATTCTTAATTACTTTTATTCTTCAAAACATGTAATACTGATTTAAAATGTACATTTAAAAATAGAGTAGCTGTAATTCAGGCTACTCTTTTTTTATACTAGGGGGATAAAATGATAACTATAACATTGTAAAACCACGTTAGAAAACAAATAAAAATGTTTAAAATTGATTTGGTAATAACTTTACCAATATAATCTCGTAAATTAGGAAATTCTAAAAAATTTGGAAAATAATATATTTTTCTTTGTTTTTAAACGCTAACTGTTTAAAAATATTATAGGATAACTAAAGTAAGTGTTTACATTATTGTTAAAATAAAATAAAATTAATATGTAATTATTAAAATGTAAAAATAGATATGCCATCAAAAAGACATAAATTTGTCTATTTTTTTACTAAAAAGGAGAGAATAATGGAAAATCTAAAAAAACACGATGCAGAGCTATATGAAGCAATTATGCTTGAAAAGAATCGTCAAGAAACTCATATTGAGTTAATTGCGAGTGAAAACTTTGTTTCAAAAGAAGTTTTAGAAGCACAAGGAAGTATTTTAACTAACAAATACGCAGAAGGATATCCAGGAAGAAGATATTACGGGGGATGCGAGTTTGTTGACATTGCGGAAAATTTAGCAAGAGATAGAGTAAAGAAACTTTTTAACGTTAAATATGCAAACGTGCAAGCTCATTCTGGTTCAACTGCGAATATGGGAGCTTATCGTGCTATTATTAAACATGGTGATACAGTTTTAGGAATGAGTTTAAGCCATGGGGGACATTTAACACATGGGCATCCATTAAACTTTAGTGGAATTGATTATAAGTTTGTTAGTTATGGAGTAAATGATATAACTGAACAAATTGATTATGATGAATTGGAAAAGATAGCACTAGAAACTAAACCACAGTTAATTGTGGCTGGAGCAAGCGCTTATCCACGAAAAATCGATTTCAAAAGAATGCGTGAAATTGCCGATTTAGTTGGAGCAAAATTAATGGTTGATATGGCTCATATCGCTGGACTTGTAGCAGCAGGATTACATCAAAATCCTTGTGATTATGCGGATATCGTTACATCAACTACTCATAAAACTTTAAGAGGACCACGTGGGGGATTAATTTTAACTAATAATTTCACAATTTATAAAGAAATTAATAGAGTAATTTTCCCTGGAATCCAAGGGGGACCATTAATGCATGTTATCGCTGCTAAAGCAGCAGCTTTTAAAGAAGCACTTCAACCTGAATTTAAAGAATATCAAAAACACGTAATTGAAAATGCCGCAGAATTAGCAAGTCAACTAGATAAATTAGGATTTAAAGTTGTTTCAGGTGGAACAGATAACCATTTAATCTTACTAGAAGTTAAATCTTTAACAGGATTAACAGGAAAAGATGCTGAAAAACTGCTAGATCACGTTCATATTACAACTAATAAAAATACAGTACCAAATGATACAGAAAAACCATTTATTACTAGTGGTATAAGACTAGGGACACCTGCTATTACAACTCGTGGATTCCAAAAAGAAGATATGAAAACAATTGCTGAATGTATTTATAAAACATTAATGAATCCAGAAGATGAAGCAGTCTTAGAAGAAGTTAGAACAGCAGTAAAAGAATTAACAGATAAATATCCGTTAAACTATTAATTAGAAATACTCTTATCACAAAGGGGTGAAAATATGAGAGTAGCAATAATCAAGAGTAATGGGCATATTGATCAAAAAATTGAGAGATTATTAAACTTACATAAAATCAAAGGCGATTTTATAACTAAATTTACAAGAAATTCTTTAAAAAGATATGAAGTAGTAATTTTCTCATATAAAAACAATATTCCTAATTTGCCGAAAATTTTAGAAAACATTATTTTAGAACAAAATATCTTTGTAGTATATATTAATAATACGGTTTCAGTTGGGGAATTTTATAATATTTTAGATAATCTATATTTCACAGTTATTAATGAACAAAACTTAGAGATAGAGTTTTTGTCTATTTTAAATAATTCTCTTAAATATCTTCAAGAAATCAATCACTACAAAGCAGAAAATATCCAGTTAAAAACGCAGTTAGACACTTTGAAATTAGTTAATAAAGCCAAAAGTATTTTAATGTCAAAAGGACTTAGTGAAGCCGATTCCCATCAATTTATTCAAAGGATTGCGATGGACAAAAGACTTTCCAAGAAGGTGACCGCAAACCTTATCATTGAGAATAAGATTGACATTTAAAAAGCTGTTATCTATAATTAGATTAGTAGACAATGGCGTCTAACAAACAAAAGATATTATAATGACAATGGTGTTAATGCATTTATGCATTTTTAACACCATTTTTTTATTATCTTAGAAGGAGAAAAAAATGGCTAAGTATTCAAAAGAAATGATTTTAAAAATCGCAGAAGAAGAAAATGTAAAGTATATTCGGTTAATGTTTACCGATATTCACGGGGTTATTAAAAATGTCGAAATCCCTTCTCGCATTTTAGAAGAGGCACTAAACAATGAAATAATGTTTGATGGGTCTTCAATTGATGGCTTTGTACGGATTCAAGAAGCAGATATGTATTTAAGACCTGATTTAGATTCATGGTTAATTTTATCTTGGGAACAAACTACTTACGGGAAAGTAGCAAGATTGATTTGTGATATCTATTTACCAAATGGTAATCCTTTTTTAGGAGATCCGCGTTATGTTTTAAAAAGAAATTTAGAAAAAATGCGTAAATTAGGGTTTAAATCATTTAATATTGGGGTTGAACCGGAGTTCTTTTTATTTAAATTAGACGAAAACGATGAAGTTACGCTTGAATTCAATGATAACGGTGGCTATTTTGATTTAGCACCGCTTGATGGAGCGGAAGACTGCCGTAGAGATATAGTGTTAGAATTAGAAAAAATCGGCTTTAATATGGAGGCATCTCACCATGAAGTAGCTCCAGGACAACATGAAATTAACTTTATGTTTGAAAACGCCTTAGAAGCTTGTGATAGTTTACAAACATTTAAATTGGTTGTTAAAAATATCGCTAAAAGACACGGATTACACGCAACATTCATGCCGAAGCCAATTGCGGAGATAAACGGTTCAGGAATGCATACAAACTGTTCATTAACTGATAAAAACGGGAATAACGCCTTCGATGATCCATCAGGAGAGATTGGTTTAAGTGAAACTACGCTTTATTGGATTGCGGGAATTATGAAAAATGCTAGAGCGTTTACAGCAATTACTAATCCAATCGTTAATTCGTATAAACGCTTAGTACCAGGATATGAAGCTCCTTGTTATATTTCATGGAGTGATGCTAATCGTTCATCAATGATTAGAATTCCTGCTAAAAGAGGAAAAGCAACTAGAACTGAAATAAGAAGCGTAGATCCTTCAGCTAACCCTTATTTAGCAATGTCAGCTATTTTAGCTAGTGGGTTAGATGGAATTGAAAATAAATTAGAATGCCAAAAGCGAGTTTATGTTAATTTGTACGATTTGTCACGTAAAGATCGTGAAGCAATGGGAATTGATAACTTACCAGAAAACTTAAAAGACGCAATTAAAGAACTTGAAAGTAGTGAAGTTATGAAAGAAGCTCTTGGAGAACACGTTTTAGAAAAGTTTGTTATTGCTAAAGGAAAAGAGTGGGATGAGTTTAGAAAAAGTGTTTCAGAGTGGGAAATAAATAAATATTTAAAAGTAATATAACAACAAAAAAACTATCAAATTTTGATAGTTTTTTATTGAAATGCTTATTTATAATTCCGGGAAATGGCTATGTAATAGACTTGTTTAGAGATAAGCAAATAGTGAAACCATTATCCCTTGTTTATAAAAAATATAATATAGATGCCTATTTAGCCTCTTTAATTAATCCTTCTAAAGCTGTTTTATCAAAATGATATTTAGCATTACAAAAATGGCATCTTGTTTCGATTTCTCCATCTTCATTAAGGATTTCTTCAAGTTGTGATTTTCCTAGTGAGATTAACCCTTTTTCGAATTTCTCTTTGGAACAGGTACAATAATACTTTAAAGTTAGTTTTTGAAGAAATTGATAGTTATTATTTGTTATTTCATTCATTATATCTTCAGGAGTGTACCCATTTTTAACCATTTCACTAACTGGCTTTAAGTTTTTAATAATTTTTTCAATCTCTTCAATCGTTTCTTCAGGACAACCTGGCATTACTTGTAAAATAAAGCCACCACTACTTAAAATCTTATTATCGTCATTTACTAATACCCCTAAGCCAACAGCACTAGGAATTTGTTCACTTACTGTGAAATAATAAGCAAAATCTTCAGCGATTTCTCCAGTTTGAATTTCCGCTGAACTAGTAAACATATCTCTTATCTTTAAATCTTTTGTGACGTGAATAAAGCCGTTTCCAACTGCTTTACCAACATTCAACTTACCACTATCATACTGTAAAAAGACATGAGGATTACTGACGTAACCTCTAACTTCTCCATAACTTGTAGTAGTGGCTACCATTTCACCAATTGGACCATCTCCGGCCACTCTAATTGTCAATTCTTGATCTTCACTATACATTGCTCCCATAATTATTGAAGTTGTTAGTAGTCTTCCAAGAGCAGCTGCACTTGTTGGCCATAAATCGTGAATTTCCTGAGCGTGTGCCACTAAGTTAGTAGTTACTGCTGTATAAATCCTTACCATCCCGTTAAAACCATATGCTTTTATTAAATAATCTTTCATCTTCATCACCAAAAATAGTATATCATAATATGTGATATTTAAAAATAAACAGATTGCTTTTGTTTAAAAGATTTTGTAGAATTAGAAGTACGAAATAAAGGACGTGTTAAGATGTTTAAAATCGGTAACATTGAAATTAAAAATAAAGTTGTGATAGCTCCAATGGCTGGAGTTTCAAATATCGCTTTTAGAACAGTGATGAAAGAATATGGGGCAGGGCTAGTTTACGCGGAAATGGTTAGTGATAGAGCATTAAACTATCGAAATGAAAAAACTTTAAAAATGATTAAAGTAGTTGATGAAGAACGTCCGCTTTCAATGCAGGTTTTTGGTGCAGATAAAGATAGTATCGTTAAAGGAGCAATGATTATTGATCAAGAATCTGATTGTGATATTATTGATATCAATATGGGTTGCCCAGTTTCTAAAGTAGTTAAAAGTAAGGCTGGAGCTAGGTTGTTATTAGAACCAGAAAAAATATACGAGATAGTTAAAGCGGTAGTTGAAAGTGTTAAAAAACCAGTCACAGTTAAAATGAGAACTGGTTGGGATTCAAATACTATCTATGCGGTGGAAATCGCTAAACTATGCGAACAAGCTGGAGCTAAGGCTATCGCGGTTCATGGGAGAACTCGCGTTCAAATGTATAGTGGTGAGGCTGATTGGGAAACAATCAAGAAAGTTAAAGAAGCAGTAAATATCCCCGTTATTGGAAATGGTGATGTCTTAACACCTAAAGATGCTTTAAGAATGCTTAATGAAACTAATTGTGACGCCGTAATGATCGGAAGAGGTGTGTTAGGAAACCCTTGGCTAGTAGAACAAATAATTAGTTTTTTAGAAACCGGAAAATACCGAAAAGAAATTCCTTTTCAAGAAAAAATAAAACAAGTAATTGTTCATATGGATAAATTGATTGCTTTAAAAGGTGAAAAAATCGCTCTACTTGAAATGAGAAGTCATGCCGCATGGTATGTGAAAGGGCTAAGAGGAGCGACTTTTGTAAAAAGAAGAATATCTCATTTAAGCACAAGGGACGAGTTAGTTAGTTTGTTTGATGAATACTTAGAATACTTAGAAAAAGGACCAAAATAACTGGTCCTTTTATTTTAAGCTATAAGATACTCTTTATATTTTATTACTTCTACTGGGCTAAGTTCTACACTAATTACTGTTCCTTCATTAGTATATAGTTGTTTGCTAATATGGTTATGTTCGTTTAAATGTGATAAGATTTCCCCTTTATTAAAAGGAATTAATAATTTTCTTAGTTTATATTCCTTAAAGATTTCACTTTCAATGATATCAAGGACTTTTTTTATGCCAAAAGGATCTAATAATGAGACAATAACACTTGGAAAATGAAGAGGATTAATGATCTTATCAACTAAATCAAATTTATTATAGATATAAATTATTGGGATATTGTGAACCCCAATCTCTTCTAAGGTTTTATTTGTCACATCTATTTGATTTTCATAAAAAGGGTTGCTTGTATCAACAACATGAACTAAAAAATCTGCTTCGGTGATTTCTTCTAAAGTGGATTTAAATGATTCTACTAAATTATGAGGGAGGTTTGAGACAAACCCAACTGTGTCAGTCACAATAAACTCTTTATTATTGTTAAGAACAATATGTCTTGTTGATGTTTCAAGCGTTGCAAAAAGCATATCTTTTACATAAACCTGCTTGTTATTTTCACGTTTTGTATAATCCATTAAAGCGTTTAAGAGAGTGGATTTCCCAGCATTTGTATAACCAACAATAGCGACTTTTTTAATTTGTGATTTAGTTCTATTTTTCCTTTGAATTTTTCTAGCTTTAACAATTTCACCTAACTCTTTTTTTAGTTTAATACGTTCTGCCTCAATTCTTCTTTTATCAAGTTCTAATTTCTTTTCTCCAGGACCACGTGAGCCAATTCCCCCTTGTTGTCGACCTAAAGAAGCACTTAATCCAGACAGCCTTGGAAGCATATATTCTAGTTGGGCGATTTCTACTTGAAGCATTGCTTCTTTTGTTTTAGCACGAGAGGCGAAAATGTCTAAAATTAGCAATGTTCTATCAATAACTCTTACATCTAGTTCTTTTTCTAAGTTTCTAATTTGTGAACCTGATAATTCGTTATTAAAAATAACTAAATTAGCTTCTGAATTATCAACAAACGTCTTTATTTCTTTTACTTTTCCTGATCCGATATATAAATTTGCGGAAATACTACTAATTGCTTGGGTTATTACATATAAAACTTCAATATTTTTAGCTTTCGCTAAGTTTTCAAGTTCTTCCATATAATAATCGATTAAGCCATTACTTTTATAGTCAGCACCGACTAAGATTGCTTGATTCATTTAATTATGTCTCCTTTCTTCTATCTTTATATCATCCTAGCCAGGATGATATAATATAACTACACTGTGGATTTGTCTCTATTTTATTATACTGCATCGGTGTGCAAGTATTCGAGGTGAC
>Ga0164318_10002146_pt1 | contig 18138 bp, 19 predicted proteins | sample GuaBasSedimGuay9_FD_113734 | JGI IMG/M metagenome (GOLD analysis project Ga0164318, IMG submission 113734) | Subseafloor sediment microbial communities from Guaymas Basin, Gulf of California, Mexico - Guay9, Core 4571-4, 0-3 cm | ecosystem: Environmental > Aquatic > Marine > Hydrothermal vents... | reverse complement strand
CTTGCGGCTGGTACTGGACGGCCTCAATGACTGCGATGGCGGTATTGTCAGGGCCGATGCCAGTAGCCAGGCCGGTGATCCGGATACCTTGGTAGGACCCGGTAATGGTTAAAAATTCTCTTTGCTGACGCACTAGCTCGACGCGATCAAAAGACTCCGCCAAACGCCGGATGCGCTCCGCTGACCCGGAGGTCAGCACCAAGGGCGCTACTTCTCCGGCCCCGACCTGCAAATGATAGCAACGACCCGCGGCATCACAGGGCAGTTCAGCCTTCATGGCCTGGTTCTCCACTGACGGCTGCTAATCAGCCGGATTAAGTTAATGGTTGATTATCTCCCCAAGTTAGCTTAAAATCGTCTAATTTAAATATTTCCGGGTCATTTTTGCCGATCCGGCCCCCTGGTCAATGGAAAATTTACCGCAACAATTGCGGGATGACGAGTTTATTAGCTTTGAGTTAGAATTATTTTAGCGGTTATTATCTGGGAGACTCCCAAGGGGACAGCCATGGTCAGGCAATTTGATAGAGAACTGGCAGACTTAAAGATGAATCTGCTCCGTATGGCTGAGGCCGCGGAACAGGCCGGGCAGCATAGCATTGCCTCGGTCCTCAACCGTAACTCCGAGTTGGCCAAAGAGGTCATCATCGGCGATCTGGCCATCAATGATATGGAACTGGAGATTGATGAACAATGCCTTAAGCTTCTGGCCCTGCGTCAACCCCTGGCCAAGGATTTGCGTTTTATTACTGCGGCGATGCGGATCAATGCTGATTTAGAGCGCATCGGTGACCAGGCGGTGAATATCGCCGAACGCGCCTTAGAGCTGAACCAGCGGCCCCCTTTAAAATTGCCCATTGATCTGAAGAAAATGGCCGATATCGCCTTGGAAATGGTCTGCACCAGTATTGAGGCCTTTGTCCATCAGGACCCCCGGCTGGCGGTCCAGGCCTGTCAGCGCGACGTTGAGGTCGATACCCTGGATGACGAATATATCAATAAATTACTGAACTTTATGCTCAAGGATACCCCGGCCGTGGGGCGTGCCTTACACTATATTATCATTATCCGTAACATTGAACGGATTGCCGATCTGGCCACTAATGTGGCCGAAGATATCGTCTTTTTTGTCGAAGGCAAAGTGATCAAACACCGCTATAAGGATGGCATGCTCAGCACCCAAAGTGTTTAACCGGGTTTAACGGCGGGAGCCAGGCAACTTCCCGGAAGGGGTGGGGTTTTGCAGCTTGTGCTCCAGAAATTTCAGTTCCTGGCCTAAAGCCGGGGAGATCTGCAATTCCCGCTCCACCTTATCGAGGGCGTGCAGAATAGTGGAATGGGTGCGTTTAAAGGCCCGCGCCAAATCCTTGAGAGTCTTCTGGGTGTAATGCCGGCAGAGATAAATGGCCAGGTTGCGGGAACGCACCAGCTTTTTCTTGCGCGACCGGCCGGTCAGCTCCTCAAGACTGACCTGATAAACCTGACAGGTAAGTTGCTGAATTTTCTCCATACTCAGACGCCCGGTGGCCACCCGAAAGTCGGAGAGCACTTCCTCGGCTAACTGCAGCGAGATCGGGGCGGGGAGCAACATCGATTTGGCCACCAAACTATCTAGGGCGCTTTCCATCTGGCGCACATCTTGGGTCACATAAGTGGCCAGACATTCCAATACCTGCCGACAGATCTTGATTCCCCGATCATCCGCCTTCTTGGCCAGGATTTTGACCCGGGTATCAAAGTCGGGCGGCGCAATGGGCGTAATCACCCCCGCACCTAAGCGGGAATACAGCTCTTTTTTGAGACTGGGGATTTCGGCTGGTACATAACCACTGGTAAAAACAAGTTTTTTCTGTTGATCGGCCAAAAAATCCAAGGTGTAACAAAGTTCGGTCTGGATTTTTTCCTTACCGCTTAAAAAGTGGACATCTTCCAGCAATAAGATATCGCACTGATGCCGAAATTTATCTTTGAAGCGCTCCATCTGCCCCTGTTTTAAGGCCGTCACCATTTCATTGGCAAAGTCTTCGGCAGTCAGATATAAGACCCGCTGCCCGCCGCTCAGGGTGTTAATATGGTTACCCACCGCTTGCGATAGGTGGCTTTTGCCCAGCCCAGGTAAGGAGGTTAAAAATAGCGTCCGGCCGTAGACTTTATCATTACGGGCTAGCGCCTGGGAGGCCTGAAAGGCAAAGCGATTGCCAGCGCCGACCACAAACTGATCAAAAGTAAAACTGCGGTTCAGACCGCGTCCCGGCACCGCTAAGTTTTTCATGGCCGGTAATACGGGTTGCACTGGAACCAGCTTGGTAGTCTGGCGCGCCACAGGTGTTAAGACCTGTAAATCTATAGGGAACTTGGCACCTAAAAGCCGTTCCACCTCCTCACGGATGAGGTTCAGATAATTGGCTCGTACCCAATATAATGCAAAGGCATTGGGGCATCCCAGCACTAATTCTCCCTGGGAACCACGGGTGACTTGCAGGGGTTCAATCCAGAGTTTGAATACCGGGGCTGGGAGCCGCCCTTGCAGGCTATGCTTAACCTCAATCCACGCGGGCTCCATCCCTTGACCTTATTTGGTGGAAGATGATCTTGAAAGCGACAACGATATTGTTGGAGAAGAATTTATCCGAACTGCTGACCGGTGTCAAAGCCGCTGACCCGGAAATAGAAATTAGCTCCCAAAGTTTGACCTCAGGCTCGAGAGGCTAGTTCAACCAGATTTCATGAACCTAAAACCGATCCCTGGAAAATAAACCCTTTCCTAACCAGCCTGAAACCATCGGCTCAAAATAAGAAAGGGCCAGGTTAACCTGGCCGCCCTCAGATCTCGGCTTTACTCTTTTTTTTGCTTATTTGCATAACCAAGGGAAAATTTCCCTGGCAAAAATCGCCATGGCCGTGATATTGGGGTTAAATTTACAAATGGTGCTTTTTTGGCTTGCGTCCGGAAGCTTAAACGCCAGGTTGACATTGTTGAACATGGAGATTATAACCTGTTTGGCATGCAGCTTTCGGCTTCTTTATTATATTATTTAACAATATTCATAGGTTATTAAAGTGTGGGTGGTTTCCGCCCATCAAGCCCAAATTTCCCTTCCCAGCCAACCTGGATTTTTCACGCCCAGATGTAAGGCCTATAAACAGACTCCAATGTTTTGGTCTGGCCCAAGCCTCCTTTTGTACCCGGCTCTCTTCCCTGCCAACGGTCAGGGCTAGGCAAACATTGCCGCTTGCTACCGGAGCCGGGCTGTAGCCTTGGTCTGCATCTCGGTCTCCGGTTCGGCCGGGCCCTCGCCATACGAATGGCGGCCATAGAGGCAGTATAATCTATGCACCAAGGCCTTGCGTTCTTTTAACGGCATGGTTAGATAGAAATCACTCAAGATCAAGGTGGCAATGATATATTTAAGTTCCATCGTCCCCCCCTGCCTAAATTGCTTCTCCCTTAGCGATTTTTCTGCAATATACATGCCTATTATGTAAGGTTCCCCATAATTTTCCTGTATCGCTTGAAGTCGGTCATTTAAAAGTACCCAATCAGGGCTGGACAAATTATGCTATGCCTTTAGTCGGTTGGCGATAATTTCCCAATCAGCCTCGCAGGGCGCGCCGCAAGTGCATATTTGTTGAAAGCGATCTGAGGTGGCAATTAACCCACAAAGAGGAATTTTTTGCCACTTGGGAAATTAACCCCTGGGTTGAGGACGAATTGCCCCAAGAAGCCCCAGCAGTAATAAAATCTCTTGACAGAATGGGGTTGTTATGCGAAATTTTGGCTGATAATCAAGACTTGAAAGGCCAAAGGTTTGCTCGACGACTAGGGTGTTTAAAACGCAGGATTTGAATTCCGTAAGGCAGCAGATAAACAGCAGGTAACAGGATAAGCATCTGGAGTAATCCGTTGCGGTTACTGGGGGTGCTTTTTTTATGAGACGAGCATGTCTAATATTAGAGTGAATCTGAATCAAGGTCCGGGAGTGACCTTGGAGGCGGGGGTCAGTGTCTCTCAGGCCCTGGAAAGCCTAGGCGTGGCTACTGATCGTCAGGTAATCGCGGCCCAGGTGAATGGCCAAAAAGTGGATCTAGCTTCCTCCTTGGATCATGACTGTCAGATTAAGCCGATTCTGATCAATACTCCCGCCGGATTAGAAATTTTACGGCATAGTACCTCCCATATCATGGCCGAAGCCGTGCGCAGCCTGTTCCCCGGCGTCAAGGTTACTATTGGCCCTGCCATCGAATCCGGTTTTTATTATGATTTTGATGCGCCGCAACCCTTTACCCCGGAGGATTTGCCGCGTATCGAAGCCCGGATGCAAGAAATTATTGACCAGGATCTGCCTTTTAAGCGCCAGGAGGTGACCCACGCCGAGGCCGTGCAACTCTTTTCTGGTCTGGGCGAAACCTATAAGTTAGAATTGTTACAAGACCTGGCCGAGGAGCGCATCAGCATCTATCAACAGGGAGATTTTGTTGATCTGTGCCGCGGACCGCACGTGCCCTCCACCAGCTATATCCCGGCCTTCAAGCTCACTAGCGTGGCCGGGGCTTACTGGCGCGGCGACGAGCGCCAGCCCATGTTACAACGGATTTATGGCACCGCCTTCCCCTCGCCGGAGGAACTGGCCCAATATCTCCATTATCTGGAAGAGGCTAAACGCCGGGACCACCGCCGCCTGGGCCGCGAACTGGAATTGTTTATCATCGAAGAAGAGGCCGGGCCGGGAATGGTGATTTACCTTCCCAAAGGCGCCATGGTCCGCTATCTGCTTGAGGAATTCGAACGCCGGGAACATTTGCGCCGCGGCTACCAATTGGTCATCGGTCCCCAGATGCTCAAACTGGACCTTTGGAAAACTTCCGGTCACTTTGAGAATTATCGGGAACACATGTATTTCACCGAGGTCGAGGGTCAGGCTTATGGCATCAAGCCGATGAACTGTGTAGCCCATATGCTGATCTATAAATCCCGGATCCGCAGTTACCGAGAATTACCCATCCGCTATTTTGAACTGGGGACAGTCAACCGGCACGAAAAGTCTGGGGTGCTCCACGGCCTGACCCGCGTCCGGCAATTTACCCAGGATGATGCCCATATCTTATGCACCCCGGAGCAGGTGGAGACTGAGATCGCTGGAGTGATCGATTTTGTCGCCGATGTCATGGCGGCGTTCGGCTTCGATTATGAGGTGGAACTCTCCACCCGCCCCGAAAAATCCATCGGCACCGACGCCGAATGGGAACTGGCCACCCAGGCTTTGGTTAAGGCCTTGCAGGCCCGCCAACTGTCGTACGAGGTCTGTGCCGGGGAAGGGGCCTTTTATGGTCCGAAGATTGATATCAAGCTTAAGGACGCCCTAAATCGGCGCTGGCAATGCGCCACCATTCAGTGCGATTTTACCCTACCCGAGCGGTTTGATCTTACCTATGTGGGGCCCGACGGCAACCGTCACCGGCCGGTGATGTTGCATCGGGTAATCTTAGGTTCTTTGGAACGATTTTTAGGGGTATTGATTGAGCACTACGCCGGCGCCTTCCCTTTATGGTTAGCCCCGGTGCAGGTTATTCTGCTGCCGGTCACGGATCGGGCCCGAGATTTTGCCGCCGCAGTGGCCCAGCGACTCCAGGAAGCCAACCTCCGGGTAGAAAAAGATTTTCGTAATGAGAAATTAGGGCTAAAAGTCCGGGAAGCGCAACTGCAAAAAATTCCCTATATGATAATCGTCGGGGATCGGGAAGTAGCTTCCCAAACCCTATCAGTCCGCCAATTGGATGGCACGGAATCCAAAAATGTGGTGGTTGAAGAACTTGTTCGACAACTGCAGGCCCAAGGACAGATCCCGACCACCTTGAGACGAGGTCTAGACAATACAGGAGGAGGCTATCATCCAGAAGAAGGTTAATATCAATCGGGAGATTACTGCCCCGGAAGTGCGCCTGGTCGGCTCAGATGGCAGCCAGATCGGCATCATGCCGATAAGCGAGGCCTTGGAACGCGCCGCGGCAGAACACCTAGATTTGGTAGAAGTCGCTCCCCAGGCTACGCCCCCGGTTTGCCGGATCATGGACTATGGCAAGTTCAAATATATGCAGAGCAAGAAAACCCAGGAGGCACGCAAAAAACAGGCCACGATCCAGATTAAGGAAGTCAAGGTCCGGCCGAAAATTGAGGAGCATGACATTGCCTTTAAACTCCGAAATATTCGCCGCTTCCTGACCCAAAAAGACAAGACCAAAGTTTCCCTGGTCTTTCGCGGCCGGGAAATAGCCCATCCCGAACTGGGCTATAACCTGTTAAAAAAGATTGCCGCGGCCGTAGAAGATATCGGCGTAGTGGAACAGCAGCCCAAGTTTGAAGGTCGCCATATGACCATGGTCTTGGCCCCTAAGTAGAGGAAATATTTATATAACTAGCTAATAAACCAGCCAGGTAGCTTTGCGCTTCCTAAGAGGATCTCAAAATGCCCAAAATCAAGACCCATCGCGGCGCCGCCAAGCGCTTTCGGGCCACCGGAGGTGGCCGGCTGAAGCGTAGCAAGGCTTATCATCGCCATATCTTTACTAAAAAAAGACCGAAACGTAAACGCCACTTGCGCCAGGCGACGTTAGTCGATAAAACCAATATGAAAAGTCTGGAACGTTTGTTGCCTTATATTTAAGAGAGGTTGAGGTTATGCCCAGAGTTAAAAACAGCGTGCGGGCCCGGGCCCGTCATAAAAAATATCTCAAGCTGGCCAAGGGCTTCCGCGGCGGTCGGCGGCGTTTATATCGCTCCGCCCGGGAGGCCGTAGAACGAGGTCTGGCCTTCGCTTACCGCGACCGAAAGGTTCGCAAACGGGAATTCCGCAGCCTGTGGATCACCCGGATTAATGCCGCGGTCCGTCCCCTGGGACTATCTTATAGCCGTTTTATCAGCGGCACCAAGAAAGCCGGGATTGCCTTGGATCGCAAGGTGCTGGCCGATCTGGCCGTTTATGATCCGCCGGGTTTTGCGCGGATTGCCGAGCTGGCCCGCCAGGCTGGTTAATCGGGACCGAACGAGCCAGATATGGTGGTTTTTAAGCCTTTGACTTCCTACCTCGGTATATCCGCTTGATCCTGGCAGAGCTAAAAAAACTGGAGCAAGAGGCCATCGCCCAGATTGCCCAGGCCGCTGATGACGCGGCTCTGGAACGTCTGCGGGTGCAGTATCTGGGGCGTAAGGGGGCGCTGACCGGTATCTTACGTTCGTTGCGCGAGCTGCCTCCGGAGATGCGGCCCCAGGCGGGCCAGGAAGGTAATCGGGTCAAGCAGACCCTGGAACAGGCGCTCAGCCAGGCCCAGGAAAGCCTGCAAGCCGCAGCCCGGGACCGGCAGCGCCGGGTCGGGTTGGATGTCACCCTTCCGGGCAGACGGCCGCCCCTGGGCCGCATGCACCCCATTACCCGGATTACCCGGGAGATCTGCGATATTTTCATCCGCCTGGGCTTTGAGGTGGTCGAAGGCCCCGAAGTTGAGACCGACTATTACAATTTTGAGGCCTTGAATATCCCCAAGGACCACCCGGCCCGCGATATGCAGGACACCTTTTACATCTCGGAGAACGTCGTCTTACGGACCCATACCTCGCCCATGCAGATCCGGGTCATGGAACAACAACCGCCGCCGGTGCGGGTTATCGCCCCCGGCAAGACCTATCGCCGCGACTCCGACCTGACGCATACCCCGATGTTTCATCAGGTGGAAGCCCTGCTGGTGGACAAACACGTCACCTTTGCCGACCTTAAGGGGGTGCTGACGGTGTTTGTCCATGAAATCTTTGACCCCTCGGTAGGGCTGCGCTTCCGGCCCAGTTACTTTCCCTTTACCGAACCCAGTGCCGAAGTCGATATTGCCTGTGTGATCTGCGGCGGGGTGGGCTGTCGGGTCTGCAAAGAAACCGGCTGGCTGGAGGTCATCGGGGCCGGTATGGTCCACCCCGAGGTCTTCCGCTTTGTGGGCTACGACCCCGAAGTTTATTCCGGCTTTGCCTTCGGTCTGGGCATCGAACGCATTGCCATGCTCAAATACGGCATCGACGACCTGCGCCTGTTCTTCGAAAACGACCTCCGTTTCCTGCGGCAATTTTAAGGACTTAATAAATTATTAGGTCCTAAGTGCTAGTTCTAATCCTAAACTTATCAAATTGTTAAATTGCCAAATCGAACGGGAGATCACTGATATCTCGTCAGCGGCGGCCCTCAATCATAGTACGCAGTAAGTCCATTTGGTCTTGATTGTCAATTTCAGAAATTGCTTCTTGAAGTTCAGCCAACGCAAAATGGTAAATACAGTCAAGATCTCCTGTTCCCATAGCCAAAGCGGCGATCCGGGAGGGGAGTGGTTCACCGACTACTGCTACCACGTGGGGAAGCGGACCCTTACGATTTCTTATCAGATTCAAGGCTTCGCTGCGCGTGTTTTGCGCTCTGTCGCTTCTAATAGTCCATTCACAAGAAATACTGGCATGTAGGATAGACACTAGCTGGGGATGGTTAACTTCTCGGATGGGGGTTAAGCGCAATGGCATTGACTTTAGCCTTGGCAATCTTCAATGCCAGAGGGTCAATATCCACTCCTACGCCATGTCTACCATTAATGTATGCTTCTAAAACCGCAGTTCCTGAGCCCATCATCGGGTCGAGCACTAGATCTGCAGGGTTAGTCAACTCCAAGATGAACTTTCTAGGCAATTGGGGTGGAAATTTAGCTGGAAAAGCATGGAAATCATGACTGGCGTAATTGCTGTCGTGGCAATGGAAGTCTAACTCCTGGCTGAGTAGATATACCAGTTTTTCGCGGTAGCTCAATTCGCGGTCACGATAGACTAATTGCTCTGACAAGGTTAAATGGCCCACTGATTTGGAAAATTAAAAAACTCTCTTGGTCAAGATAATCGTATTCTTAACACTTTTTTTTATTTTGTCAATTTTGGAATTTTCTCTAATTTGAAATTACGCACATTAAGGGTTTTAATGGCGCTCAGGTTTTTTTGCCCAGGTGTGAGTATATGGCAATAATATCTACTCACTAATTGGTTTTTCCACTAATCTTGGCTTTTCTGGTTTGTTTGGCGTCCATGGGAAGATATATTTAGATTTCCAGTTTTATCAAGATCAAGCTGGAATTGGAGTCTGACGACCTGTAGTCCAGGTGGATTAGCAAGCGCTTCGCAATACCCTTTGGTTGGAGATGATCATGGAGCCCAAAGATCGTTTAATATTTCCTTTGGATGTTTCAAGCCGGGAAGCGGCTTTAGATTGGATTGAGCGGCTTCAGGGCCAGGTAGGGCTGTTTAAGGTGGGGCTGGAGCTGTTTGTCGCTGAAGGCTTGCCGTTTCTGAACACCATCGCCGAAATACTGCCCGGCGGCTATTTCCTGGATCTGAAATTTATCGATATCCCCGCCACCTTGAAGGCGGCGCAGCACCGCTTATTCAAAAACGTAACTTTCTTTACGGTGCACTGCGATCAGGGCCGGCAGATGCTGCGAGAGACCGTAGCCGCCCTGCAGAACGGGGTCAAGTTTCTGGCCGTTACCGTGCTCACCAGTCTTTCCAGTGATGATCTGCTGGCCCTGGGATATGATCGCCGCTACGCCTTAAACCCCACCGAACTGGTGCTGTTGCGGGCCCGGTTTGCCCAAGCGGCCGGGTGCCGCGGGGTGATCTGTTCCGGTCAAGAAGTCAAGGCCGTTAAAGAGCGTTTTGGCCCGGATTTTCTGGCCATCTGTCCGGGGATCCGCCCGGACTGGAGCGTGGTGGCGGCTGACGATCAGAAGCGGGTGGTCACCCCCTACGAAGCAATCCAGGCCGGGGCCGATTATATTGTGGTCGGGAGACCCATACGCCGAGCGGCTAATCCGGTCGAGGCGGCAAAGCGGGTAGTTGAGGAGATCGAACGGGCCTGCCCTTAAGAAACCGACTTTTCGGTTTAAAAGTTAAAGTATTACAATCGCTTAACCTTCTAATGGGTTGACTTGGGAACAAAAACCGGTTGCCAAGTTCCAGAAGTACGAAATTAAAATTACCGATTTATTCCTAAGCCGGTAAAACACTTTCCTCATAGGCCTGGTATTCCAGCAGGTCTTTTATCCCGCAATCGAAATACTGGCACAGGCGGTCGAGATGCTCCCGGCGCACCTGGTGCCATTGATTCTCCGCCAGGCGAACCAGGACGTCTTTGGTGATTTCGGTTTCTTTGGCCAATCGTCCAAAATCCAGAATCTGATGTTTTTCCATCAACTCACGGAGCCGGCAGATAATCATGGCAGCCTCCTGGTGGTTTGCTGAGGCAGGAGCGACCCGGCAGGTCGTCCCTAAGGGGAGGTATTCTATCAGATGCCCTTTTTTACTTGCAATTGATAACTATCCCTTTTGTCGTTATTCCATTTTTTAACCAATTTTCTGACTCCCGTCAACTTAACAACAGGGCCGCCAGAAAGCGAAAGATCGGCATGATGATAAAATTTAGTACCCCGGTATAGAGCAGGATCAGAATGATAATAAATCCTACCGGTTCCAGTTGAGCATAGTAGCGGTCCAGGGGATGGGGCAACAGGTGCAGGAGCACATGGGAACCATCGAGGGGAGGAATGGGGATAAGATTGAATAGAAAAAGGAAGATATTGATAATACAACCATAATAGCACAAATAAACCAACCCCGGATTGTTACCGGCCAGGCGCAGCACCAGCGCAAAGATCACCGCTAACAGAATGTTGCTCAGCGGGCCGGCAATGCTGACGGTGATTTCTCCCTGACGATAGTTGCGATAATTGAGCGGATTAACCGGCACCGGTTTGGCCCAGCCGAAAAGGATGCCGGCATGGCTGAGCAAGAGAATCGCCGGGACCAGGATAGTGCCGATGGGATCGATATGCACTAGCGGATTGAAACTCAAGCGGCCATAGATCTTGGCCGTCGGGTCACCATTGAGCAGAGCCACATAGCCATGCGACACCTCATGGACAATCACCGAAAAGAACAACACCACCACCATCAGGGCGATGTCGATGGCGGATTTCATCTCCAGCATGATGATTTAGATCTCTCTGGCCAGGGCTTCACCGGCCCGCCGCAACTTCTCTAAGGCTTCAGGGCTATGGGCTTCGAGGTAGAGGCGGACCACGGGCTCAGTACCCGAAGGCCGCAGGCACAGCCAACTGCCATCCTCAAGGATATATTTATGGCCATCAATGGTCACATGCTGGGCCACGGTCAGCCCAGCGATTTGTGCCGGCGGGGTGGGCAGGCGAGCCAGTAAACGTTCTTTGGCTTCATTGGTTAACCGCAGGTTGACCCGCCGGCTGTAGACCGGGCCGACCCGAGCAAACAGTTGGTCCCGCAACTGCGGGAGGTCCTGGCCTTTGCGGGCCACCATTTCGGCCACCAGCAGGTCGGCCAGAATACCATCTTTTTCGGGTAGATGGCCTTTCATGGAGAAGCCCTCGCTCTCTTCGCCGACCATAGTGACCTGGTTTTTGAGAATAAAATCCCCCAGATATTTAAAGCCCACCGGTGTTTCATATACCGGCAGGCCATGGTAGGCAGCCACCCGGTCGATGAGGTGGGTGGTGGCGACACTGCGGGCGACGCCATCTTTCCAGCCCCGCGTTTCTACCAGATAATCCAGTAATAACGCCAAGATCTCGTTAGCCTCATGGTAATCTCCCTGACTATCAACGATCCCGAAGCGGTCGGCATCGCCATCCACCGCCAGCCCCAGGTTAGCACCGCTGGCCTTAACCCGTTCCTGCAACTCGGCCAGGATGACTTCCGAAGGCTCGGGCTGATGGCCGCCGAAATAAGGGTCCCGCTGATCGTGCAGCGTTTCCACGGTTACTCCGGCGTCCCGCAAAAACCGATCCAGATAGCCGCGACCGGTGCCATAGATCGGGTCCACCACCACCTTGATTCCGGCTTTTTTGAGTAAGCCGATATCTATTTTGGTAGCCAGATCCAGAAAATAGTCTTCCCGCGGGTCAATATCGGTGACCAGGCCCTGGGACCGGGCTTCGGCCATGGGCAAGATCTTGACATCGTTGTAAGTTATCCCCTGGATAGCGGCTTCGATGGCATTGGTCACCGGGGTGGGGGCCGGCCCGCCCCAGGCCGGAGAAAACTTGAGGCCATTATAAGGAGCCGGATTATGGCTGGCGGTGAAATTAATCCCGCCATCCCGATGCCCGTGAATAATGGCAAAGGTCACAACCGGGGTCGGCACATCCCGAGTAGTCAGGAAGCTGGCCACGCCATTGGCGGCCATAACCTCCACCGCGGCGGCGGCAAAGCTCTCGGACAAAAAGCGAGTATCATAACCGACCATCACTCCCTGGGACCCCAGACCCGCTTGCCTTAAGTAGTTAGCGATGGCCTGACAGACCAGACGAACATTGGCAAAGGTAAAATCCTCGGCCAGAAGTCCGCGCCAGCCCGAGGTTCCGAATTTAATCGCGGTCATACTTCCTCCTTTGCGAGCCGGGCGCCGGGCAGGGCCAGATAGGACAAAACCCTTAGACCCGATAATCCATGACCGGTGAAAATACTTCCTCACCGTTCAGCCAGCGCTGGATCAGATCGGCCAGATCATTCTGGAGCAGAAGATTGACGGCCCCGGCTAGGTCCATATAACCGGATTCCAGGCCCAGGGCTTTGGTCCCCTGTAAAAGCCCGTTATGGATATCCACCGCGATCTTTTGCCGGTGGATATAGCCGCCAATGCCCGCTAACGGGTCGCCGGTTTCCAGGCCGATTTGACATTGCTCGGCCCGCTTTGAGCTCCAGGCCCGGCAGCCCAGGGGCCGGACCGCATAAATAGTGCAACGGTTATCCTGTAAAAATGCACACTTTAGTTGCGGTCGGAGATGCACTATGGCTTTCAGGTCCTTCCCGGCAATGAGCTGCAGGTTCTTTTGCACTTTGGCGGCCAGCGCCTGCCGCTGCCGCTCATTGAAGTTCTTTTCCAGGAAATCACCGATCAGGACCGCCTCGGGGGGAGAGATCAAGATCTGGTGATAACAACAGAAACAGCAACCGGCTTTACAGGCCACCGGCGGGAGTAGGTCGCCCAGTTCTTGTTCAACTCGCCAGATAACCTGAGCCGCCAAGCGGTGCGCCTGGGGAGCCAATTCCAGAGCCTGAGCCCGGGTTTTGGCTGCCCCCAAGGTCCCCACCACGGTTTTTGCTTCGATCCCGCGCAGATCACTTTTAAGACCGATTTCAGAAAGATAACCCCAAGACTCACCATCTTCCGCAGTGGTCAATTCTTCTCGTCCTTATGTTCTCGGTTAGCTAACCATTAGGTAGTTGAACACTGGGCCACTTAAGTCCCCAGATCGAAAGAGGCCAGATATTTTTCCTGTTCCGGGGTCAGGGTGTCGATCTCGATTCCCATGGCCGCCAGTTTGAGCCGGGCTATCTCTCTATCAATTTCTACCGGCACCGAATAGACCTGTTTCTCAAAGTTTTGGTGATTCTTGAAGATATATTCGGCGGACAGGGCCTGATTGGCAAAACTCATATCCATCACTGTGGAGGGATGACCTTCCGCCGCGGCCAGATTGACCAGGCGGCCTTCGCCCAAGACGTTGACCCGCTTGCCATTAGTCAGGGTGTATTCCTCAACAAAATCCCGGATGCGCCGGACACCGGTGGAGACCGCCTTGAGACCGGGCAGATCCAGCTCTACATTAAAGTGTCCGGAATTGCTCACAATAGCGCCATCCTTCATGGTCAGATAATGTTCCTGGCGGATAACATTGATGTCCCCGGTCAGGGTACAGAAGATATCCCCGACCTGGGCGGCGGCCGCGATCGGCAAGACCTGGTAGCCGTCCATCACCGCTTCCAAGGCCCGCAAGGGTTCGACTTCACAGATAATCACCCGCGCCCCCATGCCGCGGGCCCGCATCGCTACCCCGCGGCCGCACCAGCCATATCCGGAGACGACAAAGACACTGCCCGACATCAGGCGGTTGGTGGCCCGCAGGATGCCGTCGATGGTGCTCTGGCCGGTGCCATAGCGGTTGTCGAACAAAAATTTGCTCTGGGCATCGTTAACCGCGATCATGGGATAGTTCAACACCCCCTGGGCCGCCATGGCCTTGAGGCGAATAACCCCGGTAGTGGTCTCTTCAGTGCCGCCTAGAATGCCCGGGAGGAGTTCCTGACGCTTGCTGTGGGCACTGAACACCAGATCAGCACCGTCATCCATGGTGATCATCGGCTTAAGATCAAGGGTGGCGTGAATATGTTTATAATAAGTATCACCATCTTCACCTTTAATGGCGAAGGTAGGGACTTCTTCAAATTTGGCCAGAAAGGCAGCCACGTCATCCTGGGTACTCAAGGGATTGGAAGCACACAGACGGAGCTCGGCCCCGCCCGCCTTCAGGGTAGTCATCAGCACCGCGGTCTCGGTGGTGACATGCAAACAGGCGGCCAGGCGCAAACCCTGTAAAGGTTTTTCTTTTGCGAAGCGTGCCGCAATAGCACTGAGCACCGGCATATCCTGGCGGGCCCATTCGACTCTGAGCTTACCCTTCTCGGCTAGAGATAAGTCCTTGACATCATAATCCATATTTATACCTCAAAACATAACTAAAGAGATTTCATAAAAATGGCGGGGTATGCCTCAGCTCTGCCCCGCCGGAAGATAGAATCGATTGCAACTCACAGACCGGCTTTTTCCTTGAGGAGCTCCACGCGATCGGTATGTTCCCAGGTAAATTCTTCGTCCGCCCGGCCAAAATGTCCGTAACAGGCAGTCTTCTTAAAAATCGGGCGCTGCATATTCAGATAGCTGATCATGGCCGCGGGCTTGAAGTTGAAAGTGCTTTTGATGATGTCCAGCAGCTGGGCATCCGGAATATTCCCGGTGCCATAGGAATAAACCATGATCGACAGTGGGTCCGGCAACCCGATAGAATAAGCCACCTGAACTTCGCAGCGTTTGGCCAGGCCGGCGGCTACCACATTTTTGGCCACGTGCCGAAGCATGTAAGAAGAGGTGCGATCGACCTTGGATGGATCTTTACCGGAAAAGGCGCCGCCGCCATGATATCCGGCTCCACCATACGTATCGACGATGATCTTGCGGCCCGTCATGCCGCAATCCCCTAAAGGTCCACCAACGACAAAACGCCCGGTCGTATTGACCAAAAATTTGGTATTAGCTTCCAACAGGTGCTCCGGGATCGATTTTTTGATGACTTCCTCCACCACCCCCTCTTCGACCTGCTTGCGGGTCACATCCGGATTGTGTTGGGCGGCCACCACCACGGTATGCACGGCTTTGGGCAGGCTGTTTTCATAGCGGATGGTCACCTGGGTCTTGCCATCCGGCCGCAGAAAGGACAGAATCCCTGATTTGCGGACATAGGCCAGCCGTTCCGCCAGCCGATGGGCATACCAGATAGGCATCGGCATTAATTCCTCAGTCTCATCACAGGCATAGCCGAACATCAGGCCCTGGTCGCCAGCGCCTTGCTCCGGTAATAAACCCCGACCATCGACACCCATGGCAATATCCGGGGATTGTTTATCAATAGATGTAATCACCGCGCAGGTTTCCCAATCAAAGCCCATGGACGAATCGTTATAGCCGATCTCTTTGATGGTTTCGCGCACGATACCCGGCATATCTACCGCCGCTGTGGTAGTAATTTCTCCGGCGATAAAGGCCATGCCCGTAGTCACCAGGGTTTCACAAGCAACTCGAGAATATTTATCCTGGGCAATGATCGCATCCAGGATGGCGTCGGAAATCTGATCAGCAACTTTATCAGGATGTCCTTCGGCTACCGATTCCGAGGAAAACAAAAAATCAGAAAGTGCCATAAATTAAGCTCCTTGTCTCCATAATAACTCGTTTAAACTTTACATTATAACAAGAAATTCTATAAATCCCAAGAAATTATTAAACAGACAAGGATCTCGTGGGAAAAGGTATCCGGGCCTGATTGTGGGCATCCACAAAGATGATCAGGGGTTGGTACTCTTGAAGTTGGGCCTCGGAATAGGTGGCATAGGTGGTAATAATAATCAGGTCTCCAACCGCACCTTTGCGGGCCGCAGCGCCATTCAAACAAATTATGCCGCTACCCGCCTCGCCCTCCAAGGCATAAGTTTGAAAACGCTCGCCATTGTTGATGTTATAGACATGGACCATTTCATAAGGCAGGATATTGGCCAGTTGCATCAGGCGGCCATCAATGGTCAGCGAACCTTCATATTGCAGATCGGACTCGGTAACCGTCGCCCGGTGAATTTTGGATTTGAGCATGGTGCGCATCATGATCTGGATTCCTCTAATAGAAAATTGTCAATCAAGCGGGTCTGACCGATCCGTACGGCCAGAGCCAAACGGGCGGCGCCCCGAACCGTGTCAATCTCAGCTAAAGTCGATGGGTCAACCAGCGCCATATAATCTATAATGGTTTCCGGGCTATGATTAAGCAACTGCTGCACCACGGCCATAATTCGCTCCCGGGCCACCTCCCCACCGGCGACCAGCTTCTGGGCCGCCTGGCCTGCCCGGTACAGGCAGAGGGCGGTTTGGCGTTCGGTCGGATTCAGGTAGAGGTTGCGGGAACTCATGGCCAAGCCGTCCGCTTCCCGAACAATGGGACGACCCACTACCGCGAGGGGCAGATTAAGATCAACTACCAGCCGTTGGATAGTTATTAATTGTTGATAGTCTTTTTCACCAAAAACCGCGATCTGGGGCTGGACCAGATTGAATAATTTGAGGACCACGGTGGTAACGCCGCGAAAATGCGTTGGCCGACACGCGCCGCACAGTCCTTGCGTTACCTCTTCGACGGTCACATAAGTCTGATAGCCGGGCGGGTACATGGATTCGGCTTCAGGGACAAATAGCACATCCACCCCTATCTGTTGGGCCAATTCGCAGTCCCGGTCAAAATCCCGTGGATATTGGGCTAAATCTTCCTGGGGCCCGAATTGGGTGGGATTGACAAACAGGCTGACCACCAGACAATCCCCCACCTTACGGCCATATTCCATCAGGCTCAGATGTCCCTGATGGAAAAACCCCATGGTCGGCACCAGCACAATGCGCTGGCCCGCGGCCCGCCACTTCAGGGCCTGATCCTGCATGTCCTGGGGATTTCGGATGATCTCCAATGTCAAACCTTAACTGACAAAAAAGCTCCAGACTTTACCGCTGGAGCTTTTACTCCTCTTGCCTCCCAGCGAGTCTCAGTCCATTGCCCTTGGATCCAAGCTCTAGGCCTACTTTAAAACCCAACATTAAGGTTTTCTAACATAAAGGTAATCAAAATGTCAAGTCCGACAATGAAATTTGTGGTCGAATTATTAGGGCTTGAGCAACCTATTGCTGGTCTTTTGACCATGGATCGAGCACAGATCCACCGTGGCCGCCGCCGCCAAACGATCCTACCTCTTTAGTGGCCTGGGGGTCTCTGTGGATCGCAGACTCTGACTTGGCCGCTTGGGTGCGGGTTATAATGTTCAGCATGAAACCTATGCCTTTGGGCAATGTTTTGCCGGCGGCATGGTGGACGATCTGACTCATCTTTTCCGGTCGACTTTGTGAAAGGTAGATATATTAAGTAGTTGCATAGGCGCGAGTATCCTTTGGCACCGCATTTTCCGCGCCGTTGACTCGCACAAACATGCGGCGCCTCCTCTCATGAGTCACCGCAATAATGCCACTTTAAACTTTTTATATCAAGGATATTATCTCGTATATATTTAATTTGTTGGCACCGCATTTTCCCCAAATGCACTCTCTGAGAACGTAATTTCAATTAGTTATCCTTGGTTTTTGGCCAATGACTGTAGAAGATGAGTAAAAAATTGAACTGTTATGTTAATAAATCTGAACAAATTTTCTGTTAATAATATCATCCAGATATGCGTCATCCAGCTATTGCTGTTTCAATATGTTGACACTCCATTGACTGATTTAAAATTAGTAGCAATATGAGATGGTTATATTTATAATGTTCGTTTGCTTCGCTACTTTACATTGGGATGGCCCGGTTTTAGGGGGCAAAATTTCGATATTAAAGATACTTGAAAATCTAATCCTAATAGGCGGGTATTTCGAATAAATCTTTCTGGCTGGTGTG
>Ga0164318_10002145_pt1 | contig 18145 bp, 19 predicted proteins | sample GuaBasSedimGuay9_FD_113734 | JGI IMG/M metagenome (GOLD analysis project Ga0164318, IMG submission 113734) | Subseafloor sediment microbial communities from Guaymas Basin, Gulf of California, Mexico - Guay9, Core 4571-4, 0-3 cm | ecosystem: Environmental > Aquatic > Marine > Hydrothermal vents... | reverse complement strand
TGAACAGAATCGTATTTTAGCATATAAGCCATATATTCAACATCAATAAGATCGTTAATACCAACAACTTCAATATTTTCTTGTTTCATTGCAGCACGAAAAACCAATCGACCGATTCTACCGAATCCATTAATTCCAACTTTAATAGTAGCCATAATATTTTTTATTTTAAATTATTTTCGAGCGTCAAAGTACCGAATAATTCCACACTTAAGCAATTTAAAGAAGAAGAATATTTATGCAAACGATTCCAATTCCGATACTTATCTTTAAGCTTTAATCGTGAGTAATTATTTACGACCAAAATCGGCAGGAATTTCTCCCCACTGTTTAGTATTCCATTTGATTACTTTATTAGTATAGCTATTGTTGTGCAACCAAAATATGGCTCTATCGACTAATTGAAAAAGCTTTTCATTTTTTTGACTTCGTACCAATTTGGTATTAATACGTTTTTTACGTAACCAACTTAAAGCCGTCATTGAATCTGTATAAACCGGAATATTTGAGTTTTGTTTTTTTAGATAAGCCAAAGCATGGATAATGGCTAAGAATTCTCCAATATTTACCGTTCCCTCGGGAAAAGGCCCAAGATGAAAAAGGCGTATTCCCGATTTAGTATCAACGCCTTGATATTCTAAAATTCCCGGATTTCCACTGCAAGCAGCATCAACGGAAAGACTATTCCATACAATTTCACCTTCTCCTAAATTCATAGCGTAGGCAGCAGAACTACCATATATTTGTTTTTTGGAGCGAGCCATAAAATCAGAAGGGTTTCCATTTAAGGCGTTAGTTGCCATCTCTAAACTTGGAAAGGACTTATAAACAGCACCTTCAAATCCTTTTATTTGTTTTTGACATTCTGACCAAGAATCATAAATGCCACGTTTGTGTCCTTTCCAGACGGTATAGTATTTTTTTTTGCTCATTGCTATTGCAAAGGTAGGGAGTAATTAAATGATCTGCTAATTCAAATTATTTTTTGTTCTCTTTTTATTAAAGTGAAGTCGTTAAAATAAAAAAACGGTCAAAAAAGACCGTCTACCTTAGGCGGAAAACAGAATCAGGGCTTCACTTCAAGTGAAACCCTGATTTATAAATTGTACTTTTTTGGGATTATTTAATAATTTCCTTCAGCTGTGTTTCCGCTGACAATAGCAACACTACCTCCGGCTCCAATACGGCTAGCTCCTGCACGAATCATAGCAACAGCTGTTTTGTAATCGCGGATACCGCCACTGGCTTTAACGCCCATTTTAGGACCAACAACTCTACGCATTAGTGCTACGTCTTCAACAGTTGCTCCGGCACCTGTAAATCCTGTACTTGTTTTTACAAAATCGGCACCAACTTTTTTGGAAATCTCGCAAGCAATTACTTTTTCGGCATCGGTTAAAAGAGAAGTTTCTATTATCACTTTTAAAACCGTAGTGCTTCTGCAAGCGCGTTTAATGGCTCTAATATCCTCTTCAACTAATTTTAAATTACCCGACTTTAAAGCACTGGTATTAATAACCATATCTATTTCGTGAGCACCATTGGCAATGGCATTTCTGGTTTCAAAAGCTTTGCTGCGTGTATCCATTTCACCTAATGGAAAACCAACAACGGAACATACTTTTACAGAACTTCCTCTTACTTTTTTGGCTACATAAGGAACCCAAGAAGAATTAACACAAACCGACATAAATTTGTACTCCAAAGCCTCTTTACATAATTGTTCAAACTGTTTTTCGGTAGCTCCCGGTTTTAGTAGTGTATGGTCTATTATACTTGCAACATCTTGTGTAGATATTGTTGCAGCTGAGCTATTTTGAACAGCAGTATTGCTCTTAAGAGAAGCTCCGCTTTTTTCAAGTTTAGCAAGAATCTCTCTTGTAATTTTTTCAATCAATTCGTTTTCTTCCATTTTTATTTATATTCTTTCAATTGACATCATTTTATTTATTCTTGGCCAATGCCTTCCTCCTTCAAAACGTGTTTCGAGCCATAATTTGCTCATACTACATATATCTGAGATAGAGTGTTGTGATGTTCCCATTGTTAAAACATTGGCATTATTATGTAGGCGACTGTTTTTGATTGTAGCCTCGTTCCAGCATAAAGCTGCACGAGCTCCTTTTACTTTATTAGCTGCCATAGAAGATCCTATTCCGGCAGCATCAAGCATAATGCCTCTCTCACATTCGCCACGGACTACTTTTCTGGCTACAGCTAGAGCAAAATCGGGATAATCAACTTTAGTTGTGCCGTTGTTAGTCCCAACATCTATCACTTTATAGCCCACTGTTTCCAAATATATTTTTAGTGCTTCTTTGGTATCATAAGCTCCATGATCCGCACCAATTGCAATACGTTTTACGTGGTCTTTATTTGTATTTTCTTCGTAATTGACCATATTATTTTGTGTGCTATTATATTTTCTTCTGCTTTGAGATTGTAAACTAACAATCTTAATTCGTCTATTTGTATTATCAATCATTTCGATATATCATCAACTATAGCTGCAATAACGGTTTTAACAGTTAGGGCATCTTCATCTTCAATAACTTGTCGAGCCGAATTACCTTCCTCAATTGTTAAAACAATATCGCCAACACCAGCTTGTACTGCATCGATAGCTAAAAAGGACGTGCCGACAGCTTTTTGATCAGCATCTAAAGGTTGAACTATAAGAATCTTTTTAGATTCATAAGCTTTAGCTTTTGTGTCTGAAACCACTGTTCCGATAATTTTTCCTAACCTCATTTGCTTTCTGTAATATTGATATCGTCTATTATTCCCATTATCGCGGCATCGCAAGGATTCATTTCCCTTTCAATAATCCGGCTGGCTTCTTTAGATGTTTCGTAATAGATAATCTGTCCGATATCGGACGAAAGTGTATCTACGGCAACTAAAGCCGTCCCAACTTTTTTTAGTTCTTCGTTAAGCGGTTGAACTAAAACGAGTTTTAAACCTTCAAAAGATTCAACTTTTTGCGTGCTCACTACTCTTCCGATGATTTTACCAAACTTCATACATCAATTCTATTAAATGATTCTAAAAAAATCAACTAAAGTACAGCGTCTTTCGCGAGTAAAAGTTCTTGTTCTTGTCACACCTTCGCCCGTAGGGCTAGCAATAGTGAAAGAAGCAAAACCAGCTCCTCCATTACCTAAACCGGCATAACTGGGACCGTTTTTTATAAAAATAGAACAGTCCATAACTTTTGCCATTTTGCTGAGAGCTTCAATATTATGCGAATGCATCATTGCCGTATGTTTAAAACCGTGCTCGCATCTTACAGCTAAATCAATAGCGTCGTCAACATTTGGGACACGAACTAAAGGCATAACGGGCATTAACTGCTCTGTCCACACTAAAGGATGGTTTGCATCTACTTCGCAAAGCAATAAGCGGGTAGAGTCAGGAACAGTCAAACCAATCGCTTTAGCAATAACCGAAGCGTTTTTACCGACATAATCTTTATTTGCTCCACCTTCGTGACCGGGTCGACCAGGATCTGCAATAACTAAATCGGTAACTTTTTTAATTTGATCAGCGGATAAAATGTAAGCGCCGTTTTTCTCCATTTCCACTTTTAGCCTATCGGCAACAGATTCAACAACTATTGTTTCTTTTTCGCAAATACATATTAGGTTATTATCAAAACTCGCACCATTTACAATATCTTTTCCTGCTTTTACAATATCAGCTGTTTCATCAACTACACAAGGAGGATTTCCGGGACCGGCAGCAATAGTTTTTTTCTCCATTTTCATTGCGGCTTTCACAACTCCCGGTCCACCGGTAACAACAAGCATTGCTACTTTCGGATGGCTCATCATAATGTTAGCCGATTTTAATGTCGGAGTTTCAACGGTTGTAATCAGGTTTTTAGGCCCGCCTGCTTCTACAATTCCTTTGTTAAGCAGAGATACTAAAAGGTTAGAAACTTTTTTAGCTGCCGGATGCGTATTAAATACAACAGAATTTCCTGCTGCAATCATTCCAATACAATTGCTAATAATAGATGCTGTGGGATTAGTGCTGGGAGAAATAGAGCCAAGAACGCCATAAGGTGCATGTTCTACCAAAGCCAAGCCGTGATCATCGGAAAATGTTTCAGGAATAATATCTTCAACACCTGGTGTTTTTTTAATCGCTAATTCATTTTTTATCACTTTATCTTCCCATCGACCCATGCCTGTTTCGTCATTGGCCATTTTTGAAAGTAAAACAATATTATCTGTCGAGACTTTCCTAATACTCTCAATAATATCTTTTCGGGTTTCCAGAGTAAGTTTTCCTAATTCGTGAAAGGCTGTTTCAGCGGCAATAACAGCATCGTCCATAGAGGAGAAAACTCCCATTTTATCTGATGAGCTGCTATTGTCAACATTTTGCTTAATGTCTTGCAAAGCCTCTCTAACTAATTGACGTATATTTTCTTCTAAACTATCCATTTATAATTTTCTTTTACATAAAGAAAGGTTTAATCTCTTTATGCGGTTGAGGAATGATTGTTTGCATACCTAAGAGATTTTTCTCTTTGGCTTTTGCTATTCCTGCATCTACAGCTGCTTGAACATCGTCTAGTTTGCCAATCATTTTAACATATGATTTCCCGCCGTATCCATTAGCAAGGCGGATTTCAATAATTTTAACTCCTCCTGATTTGGCGGCACTGTCGGCAGATTCAATTCCTGAAACAATAGTTAAAGTTTCTATAATTCCTATGGTATCCCAGTCTTCGGTAGTAATGGTTTCTCCCAAAGCGGGAATAACATCCTCGTGCACTTGAGGTAAAAACAGTTTATCTATTACGTGTGTTCCACCCGTTTCAATTCCTGTTTTGTACGCATATTCAACAGAAGCCACATCGCCGCTAAAAATAATTAAATATTTTCCTGCACTTATTGTTCGTGCATCAATAATATGAATGGGGGCTACTTTAACCATCTGATCAAAGGCTTGAAATCCAACTACTATGCTTTTAAATTCAATAGCTCCAAGGACAATTATGTTTTTTTTATCTGTCATTTTTTGTAAACCACTTTATCACTTTCATCAATCATATCAATAATTCCAATAATGATTGCATCAATCGGTTTATTCTTAGTTGTTGTTGTTTCTCTTGCCGAAGTGCTTTCAGAAATCATAACCATTTCATCCTTACCTGCACTTACCAAATCAAGGGCAACCAAAAAATCGTTTTTGAGTTTTCCTTTTTGATCGCATTTATTAACTAATAAATACCTGCCTCCAGAAATCTCAATACTATTTGAGTTGCTTGTAATTGTTCCAACAACTTTTCCTAAAATCATCAGTTATCCTTATTTTTTTGATAGCTAAAATTCCCGTTTTGTTCAATAATATCTACTATAGCAACAACTGTTGCATCGGTAGGTAAACCCATAGTAATTTCAGATAGACGTGCACTACTTCCCGAAACATAAAATACTATTTCATCTTTACCGGCTCCAACGCCATCCATAGCAACGACAAAGTCGTTTTTACCTTTTAGGCTGACAGGATCTATTTTTTCGAGTAACAAAAGTTTTACTCCCTCCATTTTTGGAGTTTTTTGACTAGCTACTACGGTACCACTTACCTTTGCTAAAATCATATTATTTTATTTTTGGCGACCTAAAGGTAATGCCATATCTACATTTGCATGTGGACGAGGAATAACATGACTTGAAATAATCTCGCCTACTTTTTCACCTGCTGCTAATCCTGCTTCTACTGCAGCTCTTACTGAGGCAACATCGCCACGTACTATAGCGGTAACATATCCACCGCCCGTTTTTTCATAAGCAACTAATTCAACTTTTGCAGCTTTTACCATTGCATCGGAAGCCTCTACCATTGCGGCAAACCCGTGTGTTTCAATCATTCCTAATGCTTCTGAATTGATATCAGACATAATTTTATCTCCTATTTTTTATAATTAATAATCTTCTCTTCCTGTAATTTCTTCTAAGCGTTTTTCGACAATAGTCTTGCATTCAAGTACTTCTGCTTCGTCTCCGCTAATATATACTCTACCAAATTTACCAAAACCAATAACATCAATAATTTTTATATTAGATGCTTTTTCTGCTTCGTTAGCAGCATAATAAGCATAACCGGCAGGTTCCATTTCTAAAACGTAAAGTGTTTCGCCTTTTAATAACATGCTACCGCGACGATTTCTGTTTATAAGTTGGGCGTGATGATCGGCTACGTTTTTAATTAATTGGCTGGTTAATATTCTGGGTTTAATTCTATTTTCTTCGGTTTGGCTAATTGCGTTTAAAATTGCTTCGCCTGCCATACGAGTATCACCCTGATCGTCGGAATGCACTTCTAACATACCAAAAGCACGCTCAACAATTTGAAGTCCGGGTTTAACATTAGTTGCTTTAATGGCAACATCTGTTAAGGCATTAATTTCTATGCCGGGAGCAATCTCGATAATACAGCTTGATTGACCACCTACCGGAAGAAATCCTCTGGAAACAGTGGATATATACGATGCCATTTGCGATTGCAATGAATCTAAGAAAATATAGGTTCTTAGTTCGATATGTGATTTAGAATCGTTCATATTGTTAGAGTCTATTTATTTATATTTTTTCCTAATGGTAAGGCAGAATCGACATTTTGATGTGGTCTTGGAATAACGTGAGTTGATACTATTTCACCTACTTTTTCGGCTGCACGTAATCCTGCATCAACGGCAGCACGAACAGAAGCAACATCGCCTCTAACAACAGCAGTAACATATCCACCGCCTGTTTTTTCGTAGCTTACTAATTCTACTTTAGCAGCTTTTAACATAGCGTCAGAAGCTTCTACCATTGCTGTAAAACCTCTGGTTTCAATCATCCCTAAGGCCATCATTTCGTTATTTTCCATTTTTATATAATTTATTTTATAAGTTATCCACTTATGTATTATCTAATAATACTGTGTAATATTTGTTACTATTTCAATTTACAAACCTTTGTTTGGTAAGGCTTTTGTTGAACGAGCAAAGGTAATTAAATTTGTAATATTCGAGGAAATAATAACAGTAGTGTTAATAACTTAATGAGTGAAAGATGAAATAGAGAAGTTTTTAAAAGTCATTATTTCTCCATTCAAAACTTTCGATTAGTTTTTGGATATCAGTTTCTAAAAAAGAAATTACAGGTGCAAGAGAATCGTTGTTTGGTCGAACATTAAAATAAAGAGCTCCTCTTAAAAAATGATGTGTGCTATCAGTTAGGTAAAACTGATATGGAGAGGCGGCATCAACGCCTTTAATTGAATAAGCGAGACCATAAACTTCTTTTTCCTCGTTTATAAATACTCTTTCGCTAATGGCATTTGCTTTTGGAATATGCTTATTAACAAGTTTATGTGTATCTTCAAGTAAAGTGTTTAAATTGCCATTTACAGCTTTATAACTTAGGTGTAATTTAGCATTAAAAGAAGGGAAAACCAGATTAGTCCAATAATCTTCTGCCATAGGTTGTGGGTCGTGTTCCAGTGTGGAGTATTCTGGGATTTCAAAATAATATGGGAGATTCATTTGTATTGGATGATATTTTTTTTCCGGTAAAAATATTCTAAAATAGCCTCTTGGTTTTGGTTGAAAGTATTCATCGCAAGAGGATATTAAAAACACTATTAATAGTATTAAAAATAGGGGTTTGAAATATTTTAGACTATTTTGATTCATTCCCAATTTCAATTTTTAGTTTCTTAATACGGCGATTATCTAATGATTCAACAGTAAAAACAAAGTGATGGTGTTTTAAGCTCGTTCCCTTCTTAGGGATATTTCCATAAAGCTCTAAGAACAATCCTGCAATACTGTCAAAATCGCCTTCCACCTCGTAAAAAATATCATCATTAATTTTTAATACTTTGCAAAAATCTATAATGGAAGTTTTTGCTGCAAAAATATAGGTGTTATCATTTATTTTTTCGTATTCAATGTCATCGTCCACAACATCAAACTCATCACTAATTTCTCCTACTATTTCTTCTAATACATCTTCTAATGTTATTATACCTGAAGTGCCACCATATTCGTCTACAACAATTGCTAAATGAATTTTCTTTTGGCGGAATTCATCGAGTAGTTCGTTAATTTTCTTGTTTTCGGGGACATAAAAAGGACTACGAAGCAGGGAAGTCCAATTAAAATCATCATCGCTATTTAAGTATGGCAAAAGGTCTTTAATGTAAATAATACCTTTAATTTTATCTATACTTTCTTCGTAAACCGGAATACGAGAAAATCCGGAGTCTAATATTATTTCGATAAGCTTTGAAAAAGGGGTATGTATATCTAAAGATACTATATCCATCCTTACTTTCATTATTTCACCTGCTTCAATGTCGGCAAATTTTGCTATACCTTTTAGGATATTTTTTTCTTCTTCAGTAGAATGTTCATCGGTAGATATTTCAATGGCTTCGTCTAATTGACTTAGAGAAACTTGATGCCCCTTTTTCTCTATTCGTTTATCAATAATTGCTGTTGATAATGAGAGAGCTTGGCTTAAAGGGCTTAAAAACTTATTGATAAAAAACATTGGAGTTGCAACACTCATAACAAAACGAATGTTGTTTTGATTGGCATAAATTTTAGGCATTATCTCGCCAAAAAGCAATAAAATAAAAGTTACTACAATTACCTTTACAATAAAACCGGTAATTGGGAAAGCCGAGAAATCAAAATTCTTATCAATAAGATATGCCGATAAAATAATTATTGCCACATTAACAAAATTATTTGCAATCAATATGGAAGCAAGTAGATTCTTAGGCTTATCTAATAAGCTTTTTATGCGTTGATTGATTTTATTTTTCTTTTCTGAGATATCGTGTAAGTCGGTGGGGCTTAAAGAAAAAAAAGCTGTTTCGCTACCGGAAATCATTGCTGATGCTATTATTAAAATAATTAGCAGTACAAGATAAAACAAAAGACTTAAATCAAAAGAAGATCGAAATACGGAATTTACTGGGATTAGAAGAAGTGAAGAAAGGGGGTCGTAATCAGCTGTTTCCAAATGTTGTTTTGTGTTGATGAATACGCAAAATTACACTTTTTTTAAATGCAAAAGTAATTTTTAAACCAAGTATTAAAGTCTAAAATTCAGTAGTTTAATCATTATTGTTGTTAATTTCTAATTTAAATCCTGTTCCATGAATATTTTTAATGTTGATGTTGGGGTCTTTATTTAACATTTTTCTGAGTTTAGCAATAAAAACATCCATACTTCTTCCAATAAAATAATCGTTAGATCCCCAAATTTGTTTTAATGCAAAGTCGCGTGTTACCAACTGATTTTTGTTTTTACAAAGTAGTTTTAAAAGAGCGGCTTCTTTACGCGTTAGTGTTTTTTCTGTTTCCTCAAAATAAAGAACCATATTCTCATGGTCGAAATTGTACTTTCCTATTTCAAAAATTTTAGGTGTATTTTCTTGTCGATATTGAATGATGTAGCGTTTTAAAATGGCTTCAATGCGTAAGCTTAATTCTTCTGTACTAAAAGGTTTGGTAATATAATCGTCGCATCCTATTTTAAATCCCGTAATGCGATCTTCTTTTAATGTTTTGGCGGTGAGGAAAATGATGGGGATATCCTCGTCTAAAGTTCTAATATCTTGTGCCAAGGTAAAACCGTCTTTTTTTGGCATCATAACATCTAAAATACATAGATTAAAATCCTCTTTTTTAAAAGCTTTTAAGCCTTCTTCGCCATCATTTTTTAGTATTGTTTCGTAGCCTAACATTTCTAAATAATCTTTCAAAACTAAACTTAGGTTAGTATCGTCTTCGACTAATAATATTTTTGCTTTTGTTTCCATTATTTTGTTAATCTTTTCGTATTTCGTTAAACGGCAGATAAATTTCAAATGTCGATCCACTTCCAAAGGTACTGTTTAATCTAATAAAACCGCCATGCTCCTTTACCATTTTTTCGGCATAAAATAAGCCTAATCCAAAACCTTTAACATCGTGGATATTACCAGTATGTACCCTATGAAATTGATTGAAAATATTGGCTTGATCTTCTGTTTTTATACCTATACCTTTATCTTCAACAGAAATTAAAATGCCTTTTTTAATATTTTTCGTTCGTACTGTAATTATAGGTTTTTCCGGAGAATATTTATTTGCATTATCTAATAGATTGCTTATAATATTTGTCAAATGCATTTTATCGGCACGTATTTTTGATCGTGCTGCCGAATACACTTTTTTAATTATACCATTACGCTCGAGTATGAAAATTTCGCTATTGCTAATGATTTGATCGAGCAGCTTATGTACTTCTATTTCTTTTTTCCGAATTTTCAGTTGTCCTTTATCAAGTAGGGCAACTTGCAACACTTCTTCGACTTGATTTTTTAGACGGATATTTTCTTCGTAAATAATTTTGGCGTATTTCTTTATTTTTTCTTTGTCATTTTGTACTTCTGTTTTTAAAAGCATTTCGCTGACTAAAGAAACGGTGGCAATAGGAGTTTTAAATTCGTGAGTCATATTATTTACAAAGTCATTTTTAATCAAACTAATTCTTTTTTGTCGATAAATAATAACAATTGTAAACGCAAAACTAAACCCTACTATTAAAACAAATAATCCCGAAAATACAAAGCCCCAGATTAGATTTTGTAATATAAGATTATTAGTGTCGGGAATATAAATAGCAAGAAAATATGGTGACCCTATGCGTAAACAGCTCAAAGGAGTCTTAAATTCAGAATCAAGGATTTGTTGTTCAAAGTTTTGAAAATCTCCACCAAGTAATTTTTTTGTCCCACTTAAATAAATGCCGTATTTGAAATTTAGATTAGCTTGTAAGCTTTTAAATTCATTTGATAACAAAGAATCTATAAGTACATAATTTATATTATTGATATTGTTTGATATAGAGTCTTCTATATTATCTTGGGATGAGAATAATTGTTGTCTTGTTTTACTGTTTTGGATTCTGAATAGATTATTGGCAACAGCTTTTAAGCTCATTTTAATTTGAGCATTTAGTTGGGTTTTCTTTAGCTCGTAGGCGTTACCAATCCAATAAATTTGAAATATTGCAATTCCTATAATGGCAACAGAAGTTAGAACAATTAGAAATACACCTGTACGTTTGTTCATTTGGATTGTTTCTGTTTTTATTCTTGCCAAAATTAACAGAATTTTCTCAATCTCTAAATTGATGAGATTAAGGTTTTAGTCTAATACTTAGACAAGAAAAAAGTCGGTTATAAACCGGCTTTTTAATTTTAAAGTCCTCTGCCGTGGCAGTGCTTGTATTTTTTTCCGCTTCCACAGGGGCAAGGGTCATTTCTTCCGACTTGCTTTTCTACTTTTATGGGCTGTGGTTTTTGTTTTGTTTGAGTATTTGAGTGTGATTGCGAGAGTAAATCGTCTCTACTTTCTTTGAGGTTTTTATTTGCTTGAGGTAGTTTAGCTTCGCGTAAAGAAGTTTGTTGTTTTGGTAAATCTCCTCTAATCAAAAACCCACTTATTTCTCTATTATTTTTTTGAACCATTTCTTTAAATAAATTAAATGATTCGAATTTATAAATTAAAAGAGGATCTTTTTGTTCGTAAGAGGCATTTTGAACAGATTGCTTTAAATCGTCCATTTCGCGTAAATGCTCTTTCCAGGCATTGTCGATAATACTTAAAGTCAAGCCTTTTTCAATTGAAAGAGGAATTTCTCTTCGCCCATCGTTATATGCTTTTTCCAGATTAGTGATAATATTATGTGTTTTTACTCCATCGGTTATTGGAATTGCGATGTTTTCATAAGTCGTTTGATTTTCAACAACATCTTTAATTACAGGATATACTTTTTGTGCTATGGTATCGGATTTTAATTTGTAATTCTTGTAAACGAGATCGAAAATTTGTTGAGTGAGCTCTTCTTCAGATTTGTTAGCAAAAGTATTACTATCAAAAGGAGCTTCAACCAATACCGTAGTTAACAATTCCATATTTAAGCCTTCATAATTGGTAACTTCTTTGTATTCAGCAACTATTGTTTCAATATAATCATAAAGCATATTGGAAATGTCTATAGCTAATCGTTCGCCATATAACGCATGCCTTCTCTTACTATAAATAGCTTCTCGCTGAGTATTCATAACATCATCGTATTCTAACAGACGTTTCCGTACTCCAAAGTTATTTTCTTCTACTTTCTTTTGAGCGCGTTCAATAGATTTAGTAATCATAGAATGTTGAATTATTTCTCCTTCTTCTAAGCCTAAACGATCCATAATTTTTGCAATTCTTTCTGATCCGAACATTCTCATCAAATTATCATCGAGAGCAACAAAAAATTGAGAACTTCCGGGATCTCCCTGACGTCCGGAACGACCACGCAACTGTCTGTCAACTCGTCTCGATTCATGGCGTTCAGTACCTATAATGGCTAATCCTCCGGCATCTTTTACTTCTTGAGTAATTTTAATATCTGTACCTCTACCAGCCATATTGGTGGCAATGGTTACCGTTCCTGCTTGACCTGCTTGAGCAACAATATCAGCTTCGCGTTGGTGTAATTTGGCATTTAATACATTGTGCTTAATGTTTTTACGATTAAGCATTCTGCTGAGTAATTCTGATGTTTCTACAGAAGTTGTACCTACTAATACCGGTCTTCCTTGTTCTACAAGAGCTACAATTTCATTTGTAACCGCATTAAATTTTTCGCGAGTAGTTTTAAAAACCATATCTTCTCTATCATCACGAATGATAGGTCGGTTTGTTGGAATTACTACTACGTCGAGTTTATAAATATCCCATAGTTCTCCGGCTTCTGTTTCGGCAGTACCTGTCATACCCGAGAGTTTACTGTACATTCTGAAATAATTTTGAAGAGTTACGGTAGCGTAAGTTTGAGTAGCGGCTTCTATTTTTACATTTTCTTTGGCTTCTATAGCTTGATGTAAGCCGTCAGAATAGCGACGACCTTCCATAATACGACCGGATTGTTCATCAACAATTTTAATTTTATTGTCGATAATAACATATTCTACATCTATTTCAAATAAAGCGTAAGCTTTTAACAGTTGGTTTACCGTATGTACGCGTTCTGATTTTATAGAGTAATTTCTTAAAAGTTCGCTTTTTTTAATGTTTTTTTCTTTTGCATCTAAATCTGATTTTTCAAGTTCAGCAATGTCTGCACCAATATCAGGTAAGATGTAAAAATCAGGATCATCATAAGATGCTGTCATTAAGTCTATTCCTTTGTCCGTTAGGTCTATAGAATTACTTTTTTCGTCAATAACAAAATATAGCTCATCATCTATGATGTGCATATGTTTATTTTGTTCTGCCATATAAAAGTTTTCTGTTTTTTGCATGAGCGTTTTCATGCCCGGCTCACTTAGGAATTTTATTAAAGCCTTATTTTTTGGCAATCCTCTATAGGCTCTAAAAAGTAATTCGCCTCCCTTTTTTTCCTGTTTATCATCAGGATTTCCGTGTAATATTTTTTTAGATTCGGCAAGTATAGATGTTACTAATTTTCTTTGCGCTTGATATAGACGTTCAATATTTGGTTTTAAGGTTTCAAATTCTTGATTGTCGCCTTTTGGTGTGGGACCGGAAATGATTAATGGTGTTCTGGCATCGTCAATAAGTACAGAGTCAACCTCATCTACTATAGAATAGTTATGTTTTCTTTGAACTAACTCATCGGGATTACTTGTCATGTTATCACGCAAATAATCAAATCCAAATTCGTTATTTGTTCCATAAGTAATATCTGCAAGATAAGCTTTACGGCGATCTTCTGAGTTTGGTTCATGTTTATCGATACAGTCAACTTTTAGCCCATGAAATTCAAATAGCATTCCCATCCATTCGGCATCCCTTTTAGCTAAATAATCATTTACGGTAATAAGGTGAACGCCTTTTTCCGCAAGTGCATTAAGATAAACGGGTAGTGTTGCAACTAATGTTTTTCCTTCACCGGTTGCCATCTCTGCCACTTTTCCTTGGTGTAAAACAATTCCTCCTATCAACTGAACGTCGTAGTGTACCATATCCCATTTAATGAGACTTCCTCCGGCCATCCATTCGTTTTTGTAATACGCTTTATCGCCTTTGATATAAACGTTATCCATTTTAGCAGCTAAATCTTTGTCGTGCTGAGAAGCTGTAACTTCTACTACGTCATTTTCTTTAAAGAGAGCAGCCGTAGCTTTTATAACAGCAAATGCTTCCGGAAGAATTTCATCAAGAGTATTTTGTGTTATTTCGTATAGTTTTTCGTTTAATTTATCAATTTGTAAATAAATATTTTCCTTTTCATCAATACCGATACTCTGATTTTCTTCGGCTTTTTGTTTTAGGATGGCAATCTCTGCCTCAACTTCTTTGATGGCATCTTTAATAGTTTGCTTAAACTCTATTGTTTTAGCTCTTAGTTCATCTGTATTTAAAGTGGAAATGTCTTTATAAGCCTCAAGGATTTTTTCTAAAATAGGATTTATGGCTTTTATATCGCGTTGGGATTTACTTCCCATTAATTTTTTAAAGAAATTCTTCATTTGTTTGTTATTTTATGTTTTTGTCAGATAACACGTCTCTTATTTATCGACGGAAATTGTAATAATTAGTGTAATCATTTTCTTTTAAGCTTAATGATTATATTAATTATACTATTTTTTATCTTTTTATATTCTTTTCTTAGTTAAGAACTTGCACAATTAATTTATGAGATTTTTTAAAAACTAATCGATACTCGTACAAAGTTAAATACTTTCTATTTCAATTGCTAACTAAACAAAAACCATTCATTTAATAAATGGCTGTCTAATTGGCAGTACGTATTGCAAAAGTAGAAAATATATTGCTGTAATTTTAAAGAACATTGTATAGTTTGGTTATGCTGTTTTTTGTTAAAAAGTATGTTTAAAAGTTTGTAAGTCGCTCTTGTATTTGCGTTCTTATTTTATAGAGTTTTGCTAAAAGGATGAAAATCGATTTTTGGTTTGTTAATGTTCTTAACATGTAATTTCTTAGTTTGTTTTTTCTTTGAAAGCACTTGATGTTTTATGTGCGTATTTTCAGTTACTTACAACAGTATGATATATCTACTTTTGTTGATTGAATAACCCCCTCAATTTGTCGCGAAAGTCTTATTGGTATTAGGTTTCCTTAAAGATTAACAATTTTTATCAAAAGCTTCCTTTTTTAAACTCAGCCCAATATGTTAGTGAAAAAATAATTGAATTACAAGTTAATTTTATTCTATTTCTCCACATTTTTTCATTCACTTTTGTCTTGCCGAAGGGGCATATTGAATGATTACTTGAGAGAACTCAGAAAGTTTAACTAAATTTTATTGTAAATATAACTTATTAAGCGTTGCTTTTTGATTTAACCTTATTAATATAAATGGAGAAAGATCATATTAAAGTTTGGGATAATTGTTTGCGTTTTATTCAGGATAACGTAAATATTCAGGGGTATAAAACTTGGTTTGAACCAATTGTGCCGCTAAAATTAGTCAATAGTGTTTTAACAATACAGGTTCCCAGTCAGTTTTTTTACGAATGGCTCGAAGAGCATTATATAAAACTGATTCGTATGGTTATTAAAAAAGAATTGGGTTCTAAAGGACGCTTAGAATACAGTATTATTATGGATAACTCCGTACCCGGAAAGGATAAAAAAAGCATTAAGCTTCCAACATCCAGTAAAGGCGCAGTTAATAATCCTGCTGTATCAATGCCTTACACTATGAATAGAGCAAAGCCAAAAGATATTCCGAATCCATTTATTATTCCCGGAATAAGAAAAGTTAAAGTAAACTCTCAATTAGTCGATTCTAATTCTTTTGCAAATTTTATTGAAGGTGATTGTAACCGCTTGGCTCGTTCTGCCGGTTATGCTGTTGCTGAAAATCCCGGTAAAACATCTTTTAATCCGCTGTTTTTATATAGCTCAACAGGATTGGGAAAAACGCATTTGTCGCATGCTATCGGTTTGCAGGTTCGAGAAAATTTTCCTGATAAAACGGTTTTATATCTTCATTCAAACCAGTTTATTTCTCAGTTTATAGACAGTATCAGAAATGGTAATCAAAATGATTTTATCCATTTCTATCAGATGATAGATGTGTTAATTATTGATGATGTGCATTTATTAGCCGGTAAAGAAAAAACATTAGATGTGTTTTTTCAAGTTTTTAATCATTTGCATCAAAATGGAAAACAAATAGTTATTACTTCAGATATTCCTCCTGTTGAACTTACCGGTTTTAATAACAGATTAATTTCTCGATTTAAATGGGGTTTGGCAGCCGATTTGCAAGCACCCGATTTAGAAACTCGTATTGCAATTATTCAAAAGAAATTATATAACGATGGTATTGAAATGCCTCAAGATGTGATTGAATATCTAGCATACAGTATTACTAACAGTATTCGTGAGTTAGAGGGTGCTTTAATTAGCATTATGGCGCAGAGCTCTCTGAATAAAAAAGAAATAACTATCGATCTTGCTAAACAGATTATAGATAAATACGTAAAATCTACTAATCGCGAAATCTCGATAGAATATATCCAAAAAGTTGTTTGTGAATATTTTAGTCTTCCTCTAGATGTTATTAATAGCAAAACACGCAAGCGCGAAATTGTGCAAGCTCGTCAATTGGCAATGTTCTTTTCTAAAAAACATACTAAATCGTCTTTGGCAACTATCGGACAACATTGTGGTAACAAAGATCATGCAACCGTATTGCATGCTGTAAAAACCGTGAATAATTTAGTTGATACCGACAAAAAGTTTAAAAGCTATGTCGACGATTTAGATAAAAAGATAAAGTTACAATAGAGATTATAAAATGTCGGCTTGCCGGCATTTTTTGTATTACTTTTTATCTCTCTTAGCTAAGAATACTTATCTTAGCATAACTAAAAAATAATCTGTGAAAGCTATTATTCTTGCAGCAGGATTGGGTACCCGATTGTTTCCTTTTACCAAAAACAAGCCAAAAGCACTTGTCGAAGTACAGGGAAAACCGCTAATTCAACATCAGTTAGAAAAACTTAAAAAGGCGGGTTTTACCCAAGTGCTTGTAAATATCCATTATTACGGAGAGCAAATAATAGAATTCTTGGATAAGCATAATAATTTCGGATTAGAAATTTATATTTCTGATGAGCGTGATGAACTTTTAGATACCGGTGGTGCTCTACGAAAAGCATCTGATTTTATCCGAGGCGATGAACCGGTACTTATTCATAATGTTGATGTGCTTAGTAATATTTCTTTAAGGGAAATGCTTGACAGTCACCGTTTAAAAGGAGCTTTGGCAACATTAGCTGTTCGCAAAAGAGAAACATCAAGATATTTACTTTTTAATAAACAGAATCAGCTTCGTGCTTGGGAAAATATAAAAACAGGAGAAAAAAAAGGCTATAGCACAGAAAGTAATCTTGAGCGAGCCGCATTTTCCGGGATTCATATTATTTCGCCAAAATGTGTCGATTTATTTCCCAATAAAAAGGCGTTTTCGGTTATAGATTTTTATATAGATATCATAAAATCATATACGGTAAATGGTTATTTTCACGATAAATCTATTTGGTTAGATGTGGGAAAACCTGAAACGTTGGCTGAAGCCGAAAAACTAATAATTTAAATATGGTTTCAAAAAAACAAAAGACTTTTATTGAGGAATTAATTGATAAGCTGTTAATAGATTATACACGTAATTTTAGTCAGTTATGTATTATTACGCCTAACCGTCGCGCGCAAGTTTTTATTAAAAACTATCTGCAAGAAAAAGGTATCCCAATGTTGCTTCCGACATTGTTTTCTATCGACGATTTTATTCAGCATCTTTCGCCCTATACTATTCTTGATAATATTGATTTGAGCTTTGAGCTATATTTGGTTTATAAGGAATTAGAAGGTGAGGACGCTCAGCCGTTTGAACATTTTATTAAATGGGCAACAGTTTTAATTAACGATTTTAACGAGATAGATATGCATCTTGGCGATGCCAATGCCTTGTTTAATTATTTAAGTGATGATTATGCTATTAGAGAATGGAATTTAGGAATAAAAGACCTTACGGATTTTCAGAAAAACTATTTAGCTTTCTTTCATAAATTAAATGACTATTATCAATATTTT
>Ga0164318_10002144_pt1 | contig 18148 bp, 11 predicted proteins | sample GuaBasSedimGuay9_FD_113734 | JGI IMG/M metagenome (GOLD analysis project Ga0164318, IMG submission 113734) | Subseafloor sediment microbial communities from Guaymas Basin, Gulf of California, Mexico - Guay9, Core 4571-4, 0-3 cm | ecosystem: Environmental > Aquatic > Marine > Hydrothermal vents... | reverse complement strand
TATGATAATATTCTAAAAGTACATAAACAAAATTGTACTAACTTGAAAAAAGCTGAACCGGACAGATTAGTTCAACTTGAGTGGCATGATATATTAGAAGTGCCGGAATCAAAACCGGACGATGATTTTAATCGTTTGGAAATAATTGATTTTAAAATTTTAGAACATCATCAAAATTTGGGAATTGATTACTCGTTAAAAGTAGCAAAAGATGTAAACATTCCCAAACAGGATGCTTTTGACAGACATGAAAAATTAAAAAACATGGAATTGATTGAGAGAGTGGATGCTTTGATGGTGCAATACCGAAAAGGGGTTGTCAAAAATAAATGGATTAAACATCGCAACCACACTTATTATCAAATAACTTCAAAAGGGAAAAAATACTTAGATTATTTCCTTGAAATGAAAAAATAATTACGATGATTAGTGGGCGGTTCGCCGCGGCGAACCCTCGCCTGCTCCAACTTTGACGGTAACACGTGGTGTACGAGAACGTACACTACGCACAAAAATCGGCAGGTTCTGCCAATAAAATCTTAGAATAACAAATACAGAAAAAAGGGCAGGCCTCGGAAAAACCTTCCCGAAGAAAACCTGTCATGTTGTGCCAGTTGGATTTTCAAATCCAACGGGATTGAGTGAATCTGAAGATTCACCCCTCACATTACAGGTAGCCCACCGCTTGCGGTGGGAAAAGCCAATAAAAAAAGGCGGAACTGCTAAAAAGTTCCACCCTACTTAGACTTTTATACGCAAATAACATATCACATAACAAAATAATTATTCGCTGTTTTTGACAGCAATCGCATGGTAGAACCCTTTAGTGGTTCTGCCAATAAAATCTTAGAATAACAAATACAGAAAAAAGGGCAAGCCTCGGAAAGACCTTCTCGAAGAAAACCTGTCATGTTGTGCCAGTTGGATTTTCAAATCCAACGTGATTTGGTGAATCTGAAGATTCCCCCCTCACATTACAGGTAGCCCACCGCTTGCGGTGGGAAAAACCAATAAAAAAAGGCGGAACTGCTAAAGAGTTCCACCCTACTTAGACTTAGACTTTTATATGCAAATAACATATCACATAACAAAATAATTATTCGCTGTTTTTAGCAGTATAAAAATATTTAATAAAATGCCAGGCATCAATAGCACGATCGGCATAAACAAAATGTTTAATATCTTCACTGTCAATAGTGCCTTCATCAACTAATTTTTCAAAATTAACTACTGTTCGCCAGTATCTTTCTCCAAACAGAACTATAGGTAAGGGTTCAATTTTTTGAGTCTGCACTAAAGTTAAAGCTTCAAAAAGCTCATCCATCGTTCCGTAACCACCGGGAAAAGCAACCAATGCTTTTGCTCTTAAGAAAAAATGCATCTTACGTAGAGCAAAGTAATGAAACTGAAGACATAATTCAGGTGAGATATATGGATTTGGTTCCTGTTCAAAAGGCAATGTAATATTCAAGCCTATTGATTTTGCTCCAATATCATAAGCACCTCTGTTAGCCGCTTCCATAATACCCGGACCTCCACCTGTAACCACTACCCAGTCATGATAATCAGTACCTTGACCTTCCTCGCTGACAAGTTTCGCAAATTTACGTGCCTCATTATAATATTTTGATTTCCGCAAAATTGATTTTGAAATTTTATATTCTTTTTTGAGCTGTTTATCATTAGGATTTCGTTTCAATTTAGTTTCGATTTTTTTTACTTTTCGTATAGCATCTTTAGGTTCAATAATTCTGGTCCCGCCAAAAACTACAATCGTAGATTTAATTTTATTTTTCCTGAGTATCGTATCCGGCTTAAGTAATTCCAATTGCAGCCTAACCGGCCTATTAAAATCTTCATTCAAAAAATCAATGTCCCCATAAGCAATCTTATATGCATCTGATTTTTTCAATTTTTTTATCATTTTTTCTTTATCGTTATTAGTCAATTTCTTTTTCATAAATTTCTTTCTATAATTCAAAGCTTTCATCTAATTCAGGAATTTCACAATTCCAATTTCTTTCTTTTTTAAACTGCTCAGCCATAGCAACTGAACGGCTTTTTTCTCCATGAGTAATAAAAATCTTTTTAGGTTTCTTCTTTACCTGCTCTAACCAATGTAATATTTCATACGAATCAGCATGCCCGGACAACCCTTCCAACTGTACAACCTCAGCATTGATATGAATTGGCTTTTTATAAACCAGAATATTTTTTTCACCATCCATAATTCTTCGACCCAAAGAACCTGAAACCATAAATCCGACCAAAGCTAACGTTGTATTGGGATCCGGAAGTCTATTGGTTAAATGGTGCATTATTCTACCACCGGTCAGCATTCCACTGGCGGAAATAATAATTGCCGGACCTTTTAATTTATTCAACATCTTCGAAGATTTTCTTTTTCTATGTAATGTAACCGATTTGCCATAGAAAGAATTATTTTTCCCAACTAAAAATTTCTCATCAATTGAATGATATTCAGGATATGCTTTATAAATATTTGTCGCCCTGACTGCCATAGGGGAATCTATGTGAATATCTATAGGAGGTATCTCTCCCTGCTTCATTAAAACATGTGCCATATATACTATTTGCTGAGTACGTCCGATGGCAAAGGCGGGTATCAACAGTATTCGTTTTTCTTTGATTATCCTTTTTAATAACTGATCAAATTCAAAAAAAGGATCAACTGCAGGATGAAATTTACCTCCATAAGTTGACTCGCAAACTATATAATCGGATTCCGGTGGGACGGACGGGTCAGAGACTAAAGCAATAGCATACTTACCAACATCACCGGAGAACAGAATTGACTTTTCACTTTCCCCATCATTCATTACAATCTGAACTGATGATGCACCTAATATATGTCCGGCGTTAATGAAACGGAATTTGAACTCTTTGCTTATCGTATGCCATTTATTATAATGGATTCCATGCCCCAATTTAATTGTATTTACTGCATCTTCAGTTGAAAAAAGAGGCAAAGCTGGTTTATGGCGAGAGATTTTCTTTTTGTTACGATAAGCAGCTTCCTCTTCCTGAATATGAGCGGCATCAATTAATAATACTTTTAAGATATCAAATGTTGGCGGAGTGGAATAAACCTCTTTATCAAAACCAAATCTAACCAATTTGGGCAGGAAACCGGTATGATCAATATGAGCATGAGTTAATATAACAGCAGATAAATCTTTAGGGTTAAAAGACAGCGGCTCCCAATTTCGAACTCTTAACGATCTATTCCCTTGAAACATTCCGCAATCAATTAGAATTTTTTTATCGTTTACTTCAAGTAAATATTTCGATCCGGTAACCGTACCGGCTGCTCCGTAAAATGAAATACGTTTCAAGTAAACACTCTAATTATTGAACTAACAGAAATAAATTTTTTATAAATCATCTTTTGCATAATAATTCTTTAAAGGTAAATCAGTAGGAACTCCCAAACTGATACCCAATGATAGTGCAGTTCTGACAACTGGATGCTCGGGAGTAATTTTCCTTTGTTTTCCTGCAATATCCACAATATTGACAGCTGACATCTGGTTATCTTTTAAAACTACCATCTTCCCAAATTCAGAGTTCATTACCAATTTAACAGCCTCTACTCCATATCTTGTAGCAAGAATACGGTCATTGGCAGTCGGAGATCCACCTCTTAACAAATGCCCCAAAATAGTAACTCGACATTCAATATTTGTTAAACCTTCTATCTGCGATGCCACTTGGTTTGAAACTCCTCCCAACCTGATAGTATCAGGAGACTGTTCAATTTTCCTTTTAATTACAATATCACCACCAATAGCTTTTGCCCCTTCGCCAACAACCACAATTGAGAATGTCTTGCCTCTGGCGTTTCTGGTTCTCACCGCATCGCAAACCGCTTCAATATCATAAGGAAATTCTGGTATAAGAATTATATCACCACCGCCTGCAAGTCCTGAGTATAATGCCAACCATCCGGCATTCCTCCCCATAACTTCAACAATCATAACCCTATGATGGGATTGGGCGGTAGTATGAATTTTATCTATAGCATCCGTAGCGGTTGCAACCGCAGAATCAAACCCAAAAGTTATATCTGTACCGAACAAATCATTATCAATTGTTTTGGGGACACCAACGATTGGAATTCCTTTTTTCATCATACCATCAGCAGCTGCCATTGTACCATCGCCACCAATAACAATTAAAGCATCAAGCCCTAATGCTTCAAAATTCCTTACACCTTGTGAAGAACGGTCAACATAAATATAATCCTCATCCTGTAAAACCGGGTAACGAAATGGATCCGCTCTGTTTGATGTTCCAAGGATTGTCCCGCCTCGATTTAAAATCCCCGAAGCATCACTTAAGTTCAGTTTGATAAATCGATTTTCAATAACACCTTCAAAACCATCTTGAAAGCCTAATACTTCCAAACCACAATCATTATGAGCTGTTTTTACAATTGCTCTAATTACTGCATTTAGACCGGGACAATCTCCGCCACCGGTCAGAATTCCAATTCTTTTAATATTTTTATTCATAGACATTTAATTTAAAATAAATGTTTAATAAATAAAACAAAAAATATTATCGTGAATTTACCATATATTGCCATTTTCTGTCCCTCGCCTTTAACTAATCACATTATTTTTTTATGTTTTTTTTAGCTCAATTCAATGATAATGTAAAATTGTTGTGGATTAAGACGATATTTATTATAAATAGTATTATCAAGGATGAATTAAACACTTTGAGGGAAAATGAAAGTTAGACAGTTTTTTGTATTACCGAAATTACCTGAAAAGCTTCAGGGGCTTCAAGAATTATCTCAAAATCTGTGGTATTCATGGAATTGGGAATTAGTAAAACTATTTATCCGTTTAGATTCGGAAATGTGGGAGACCTGCCACCAAAATCCGGTTGAAACTTTGGCGCGAGTTCCTCAAGAAACTTTGCAAAGAGCTGCTGAAGATGATGGTTTCTTAGCCAGCCTGAACAGAGTACATACGAAATATCAAGATTATTTAAATCGCAAAAAGTGGTTTCAATATAATTTTAATGACTACAACAATCATAAAGTTGCCTACTTTTCACTCGAATATGGATTAGATACTTCTTTACCTGTTTATTCTGGTGGATTAGGAATACTTTCAGGCGATACGTTAAAATCTGCCTCCGATATGGGAATTCCTATGGTTGCAGTTGGTCTTTTATATCGATATGGCTATTTCAGACAATTTTTGTCAACCGATGGATGGCAACAAGAAAGATACGAGGAAAATGATTGGTATCACATGCCGGTTCAACTTGTCAAAGATGAGAACAATGAGCCAATAAAAGTTACGGTTGAACTTGATGCTGCCCCAGTCAAAGTTCAAATACTAAAAGTTAATATTGGACAAATACCTCTTTATCTTTTAGACACTAATATTCCGGAAAATTCCAGTAAATGTCGTGAAATTACCTCCGTCTTATATGGTGGTGATAAAGATATGCGTATCAGACAAGAAATCATTCTTGGTATAGGCGGAATTAAAGCTTTAAGAGCAATGAAAATCGAGCCATCCGTTTATCATATCAACGAAGGGCATTCCTGGTTTTTAACATTAGAAAGAATTAGATTTTTAATGCATGAACGTGGCTTGTCTTTTAAACAGGCATCACAATATATATGGTCAACAGCTGTCTTTACTACCCATACTCCTGTACCGGCTGGTAACGAAAAATTTGAGCCTATTTTAGTACGAAGATATCTGGACAAATTTATTAAGCAACTAGGAATCAGCTGGGAAGAATTTATTTCAATTGGAAAAGTATTCCCAAAAGATAAAGATGAACTATTCTGTATGACTGTTGCCGCTTTAAAATATTCTGCTTTTTCAAATGGTGTATCTAAACTACACGGGAAAATATCAAGAGAAATGTGGCATAATATCTGGCCAGAACTACCATCCGAAGAAATACCTATCAAAGCGATTACCAACGGCGTTCATTCTTCATCATGGATATCACATGATATGCATGAATTGTTTGTATCTTATTTTGGCTCCAAATATGAAGAATTCTCCGGCCTTCCCGAAATTTGGGAAAAAGTTTATAAAATTCCAGATGCCGAGCTATGGCGAGTTCATAACCGACGTCGGGAAAGGCTTGTATTTTTTGCCAGAAAAAAATTAAAACAACAAATGCTCAGACGCGGTGTATCACAATATGGCGTCCAAAAAGCCGAACAAATATTAGACCCTCAAATATTGACAATTGGTTTTGCAAGACGGTTTTCTACCTATAAAAGAGGAGCCTTGCTCTTTTCCGACTTGGATAGATTAGATAAAATTGTAAATAATCCAAATAGACCAATCCAGATAATCTTGTCAGGTAAAGCTCACCCTCTTGATAATCCAGGCAAAGAAATTATAAGACAAATCATAGATTTTGCTGCGGATGAACGATTCCGTGATAGGATATTATTCCTTGAAGATTATGACATAGATATAGCAAGATACCTTGTGCAGGGTGTTGACGTTTGGTTAAATACTCCAAGACGACCTCAGGAAGCATCCGGAACGTCCGGAATGAAAGCAGCTATGAATGGAGCATTGAATTTATCAATTCTTGATGGTTGGTGGTGCGAAGGATATAATGATAAGACCGGATTTAAAATTGGCAACGGTGAAGATTATTACAACGTTGAACAACAAGATATAATGGACGCTGAGATGTTATACAATTCTTTGGAACGAGAAGTTATACCCACTTTCTATAGCCTCAATGAAATCGGTTTGCCAGTACAATGGATTGAAAAAATGAAAGCTTCTATCCATATGGCTGGAGAAAAATTCTCTGCCCAACGAATGATAATGGATTATACAAAACAATTCTATATCCCCGCAATTGACACTTGCACCAAGTTGCAAGAGAACAATTATGATTTAACTAAAAATCTAACTGATTGGTTGGATAAAATGGCATCCAGTTGGGATAAAATTGATGTCACATCAGTCGATGTACCAAATCCAGGGGCAACTTTATTTGTCGGCGAGCAAATGGATATTACTGTAAAAGTCTTCCTTGGTAAGATAACTCCAGATGATATAAAAGTGGAACTTGTCTCCGGTAAATTAGACTCTCAGGAACGAATTCTCGATTATGATCCTATTGAAGCAGAACTAATTGATGATGATTCTAATCAAGACAATGTTTTTACTTTCAGAGGAAAAGTTATCAGTAATGAATCTGGTCGATTCGGAATTACAGCCAGAATTATACCAAAAAGTAATGTTCTTCCTCATACATTAAAACCAAAATTGATAACCTGGTGGTAATTTCGGCTGATTAAACCTTCATTATTTTCTCATCAAAATTATTAATTCAAGAGCTTGACTTATAACTAATTCTCGTATTTCTTGAAAGAAAAAACACTATAATAATTTAAATCCATGGAGGAACTATGAAAAAAGATATGAAAAATCTTATCTTTATTTTGTCCGCTTGTTTCCTTTTGCTTTTCCCCCAAATTCAGGCTTTTGATTTCTCTGAGCTTGAAAATTCTGTGTCTGAAAAAACATTGGACAACGGTTTAAAAGTCTTGGTTATGGAAAGACATGACGCTCCCGTTGCATCTTTTGTAACGTTTTGTAATGTAGGTGGAACAAATGATCCTAAAGAATACACCGGACTGGCTCATATGTTTGAACATATGGCATTTAAAGGCACTCCGAATATAGGGACATCTGATTACGAAAAAGAAAAAGAATTGATGAAAATCGAAGATTCTATATGGTATGAACTTCGTGCCGAAAGAAAAAAAGGGATTGCTGCTGATTCAGTTAAATTAGAGAAACTTGAAAAAGCCTTTGAAGATGCAATTGATGCCGCTAATGAAGTAGTAATTCCAAATGAATTCGATAATATTCTGGAACGTGAAGGTACCGTTGGTATGAATGCCGGTACTGGTATGGATATGACCGTCTATATGATGAGCCTTCCTTCCAATAAAATGGAATTATGGATGGCGATGGAATCCGAACGCTTTCTAAATCCTGTACTAAGAGAAATGTATCGTGAACGTAATGTTATTACTGAAGAACGCAGACAAACTCTTGAAAATTCACCAATAGGCAGATTAATTGATGCTATGAAGTCAGCCGCCTTTACTGCTCATCCTTATGGTATTTCTATCATCGGACATATGTCTGATATTATGAATTATACCAGAGACAAAGCTTTGGAATTTTATAGGACTAATTATGTTCCATCAAATATGACTATTTCTATAGTAGGTGATGTTAATCCGAAAGAAGTTTTTAAAATGGCTGAAAAGTACTGGAGTCGTATTCCCTACAGCCCTCCCCCTGATAAATTGGCTACAATAGAACCGGAACAACAAGGAGAACGTAGAGTTGAATTGGAAGACCCATCACAACCATTTATTGCTATCGGATGGCACATTCCTGAGGGAACTCACCCTGATTTCCCTGCTATTGAAGCTATGTCAGATTACTTGGGACAAGGTAGAACATCATTGCTTTACAATAATCTTGTTAAAGATAAAAAAATTGCCGCCCAAGTTGGTATTTACCCAGGCTACCCCGGAAGTAAATATCCAAGCCTATTATTAGCTTATGCAATGCCAACTCCTGAGCATACTAATGAAGAATGTGAAGAACAAATTTTTTCTGAAATTGAAATACTCCAAAATGAACTCATAAGTGCTGAAGATGTTGAAAAAATTAAGGCACGTACCAAAGCATCACTCATCAACCAGATGAACAGCAACATGGGACTGGCTATGCAACTGGCAAGTAACCAAAATAGTTGGGGTGATTGGAGAGAATTGTTTAAGTCATTAGATAAAATTAATGCGGTAACAGCCGAAGATATTCAACGGGTCGCACAAAAATATCTGACTAAACAAAATCGTACAGTCGCAAAATTAAACACATCTGGAAGCTAATACAGGAGCCTATATTATGAAATATATTAAATTTATCTTACTTGGAATCATTCTGATTTTTGCTCTAACTTCTATGAGTATAGCTCAGGATGTTGAAAAAATTGATTTCCCTGAACTTAACAAAATTAAGATTCCGGATATAGAAAAAGTCACTTTAGAAAATGGTATTACTTTATACCTGCTTGAAGACAATTCACTTCCTATTTTTAATGTCCGAACACGAATCAATTGCGGTTCTTATTTGGAAGAAGCTGATAAAATTGGACTTTCAAATATTTGTGGCAATGTAATGCGTACCGGAGGGACCTCTAAATGGACCGGAGATGAAATTGATGAATTACTTGAAGGAATCGGAGGATCTGTTGAAATATCAATAGGTACTACCTCAGGTAATGCTACTGTGAATGTTTTAAGCGAATATTCAGAACTTGGATTGGAAGTTTTAGCAGAAATTCTTCGCCGACCTGTATTTGATCAGGATAAAATTGATCTGGCTAAAATTCAAGTAAGAACCGGTATCTCTCGTAGAAATGATGATGTCGGATCAGTTGCACGCCGAGAATTCACAAAACAAATTTATGGCAAAGATTCTCCTTATGCACGTACTGTTGAATATAAAACACTCGATGCCATCAACCGTGATGACCTTGTGAAATTCCACAAAACATACATTCAACCTCAAAATATACAATTAGCTATTTGGGGTGATATCGATAAGAAAAATATCATTAAATTAATCAAAAAGTATTTCGGGGATTGGTCTATTGGCTCTACAGAAGTTCCTCCCCCACCAAAAGTTGACTATGATTACCGAAGCAAAGTTTACTATGCAGAAAAAAAGGATGCTAAACAATCTTACATTAGAATCGGCCATATTGGTGGAACAGTTTTTGATGAAGACTATGCTGACCGTATTGTAATGAATTCTATTCTTGGTGGTGGATTTGGCAGTCGCGTCACTGATGCCGTAAGGACCAAACTCGGCCTGGCTTATTCAGCAGGCGGCAGATATATATCCAATTTTGCCTACCCAGGGTATTTTTTCATGATTGCTTCAACTAAACCGAACAACACCATCAAAGCAGCTAAAGAAATGATCAAACAGATTAAGTCAATGCATACCAATCCCCCTACAGACACGGAAATGAAAAAAGGAAAAGATGGTTATCTTAATTCCTTTGTTTTCAATTTTGATACTAAATCAGAAGTTATAAATAGAATGATGACTTATGACTTTTATAATCTCCCGTCAGGTTTCCTTCAACAAGAAAAAGAAAAAGTTGAAAAAGTCTCCCCTGAAGATGTTGTTGCCGCTGCCAAAAATAATATTCGAACCGATCAAATGATTGTTTTAGTTGCTGGCAATAAAGATGAATTTGATGAACCCTTAACTTCATTAGGGCTTGGGGAAGCGGAGACGATTGATATCTCTATTCCCTCTCCTGAAAATAATCAGGAACTTGAGATAACACCGGAAAATCTGCAAAAAGGTAAAGACCTTCTAGATAAAGCTGTTGTTGCTGCTGGCGGAATTGAAAGCTATAAAAAGATTAATGCTATCTCAATTAAGGGACAAATGCTCATCTCTACTCCTAACGGTGAATTTGGAGTAAATCTTCAGATGATGGAAGCTTACCCTGACAAACAATTTTCTCTGATTGAAGTTATGGGAAGTAAAATGTATGATATCACCAATGGCAATACAGGGTGGAAAACTGACCAAGCAACGGGTGAACTCGTTCAGAAAACCGAAAATGATATGATTGATGTTAATAAAGATTTTTCACGAAATGTGATCCTTCTTTTTAAAGAATCAGACAATCCGTCGTATCAAACCGTTTACAATGGATCAGGCAATGAAAATGGTCAGGCTGTTGAGTATGTTGCTTTAGTTGATAAAGCAGGTGAAATCATTTGTACATTCGGATTTAATAATCAGACTTATCAATTAGTTTCTAAATCATATTTTGGTACGACTCAAGTTGGCGAAGGATTGGTAATTAAATATATGGATAATTTTCAGGAAATCGACGGTGCCAAAATTCCGATGACAGTTGAAACACATATGAATGACCAAAAACTGATGACACTCAAAATTGAGGAATATCTGATAAATCCAACTCTCCCCACCAATCAGTTTGACAAACCGTAAATAACTAATTTCAATAATAGAATAAACCGGCTAATACAGCCGGTTTATTCTATACTTATTTCACCAAAATAAATCTAATAAATCATAGCAAATATCCAGATAAGAATCTCCAAAATTAAAATAAAAAAAGCGATAGCTAATTAAAACTATCGCTTATAAAAATCAAAACACAACTTATTTCACAGGCACATATTCTTCTTCTATTTTGATATCAGCAATAGTATCTAAAGAAATCGTTTGTTTCTCCATATCTCCATTTTTTCTTACTATAAAACTGATATCTTTCCCACTAATTTTCACCATCATTGGTGAAAAATGATGCCAATCATTTTCATTAGCTTTCAATTTCAAATTAATATTCTTTTTATTATTGATAGCCTCAAAAAAAGTAGCCAAGACAGTTGTACTATCGCCATTGCCATTATCTTGAGTTTGCTTTTCAAATTCAACAACACTATTTTTTATGTTGCTCCTTGAATTTAATACTTCTTCAATTTTTTTAAACTTTGAATTAAAAAAATCATTTTCGGCTAAAGGGTTATTGGAAATAGCATACTTTATGAGATCAATATCTTCTGTCGATAAATCTTTGAATGGTATTCCACTACTCTCTGACAATTCATATCCATTATTATATGTTAGTGGAATTTTTAATTTATTTAATGAGTTTAAGTCTCTGTAAATTGTTCGATGTGATACTCCGCAGATGTCAACCATGTCTTGAATATGTAATGACTTATTCTCTTCCAGAAGCTTAATCAGCTTTAATAGCCTCTCGGGTTTTGTCATATCCCCTCCTTTTAGAGTTCATTCAAGTCAGCAAATGACACTCGTAATAATATTACTAATTAAATTTTCATGTATATAACAGCTATATAATGTAACTTAGATTTTCCCTTCATTAACTTAAATTACGCCACCATTTTTAAAAAATAATGATAAACTCTCTACTATAATTGTCTCTATACATTAAACGGACAATTCATGTCATTAGTCAATGAGGCAATTATACGCACGTAATACGTATTTACGTTACGTAATTACATTGATTGTAAATAAGTTGTAAGATTGATATTTTTATTTTGAAGTTTAAGTTTTTTGCGAATTATTTCTCTGTGTTTATGGACTGTAAGTAATGATAGATTAAGAGCTTGGGATATGTCTTTAGATGTTTGCCCATTTTTTATCAAATTACTTATCTCGATTTCACGAGGGGTAAGAGTTGAATACTGTTTTTTAATTTTATTTATAAAACTTGAGGAAATTCCTTTTAAATCTTTCTCCAAATTCATAATATCATTTTGCAAATTTTCTTTTTCTGTCTTATTTGCAATTCTTCTTAATGTTGGCAAGATTGCATTTTCGATATTGGTATTGATTTGTTCTCGGATCAACTGTTTCTCATTTTCTATTTGAAACATAATTTCTTTGAGTGCAATATTTTTTTCATTTAACTCTTGTCTTTCCAGTTCAAGAGTTTTAGTCGTTTGTTTCAACTTTTGTTCAGATAGTATCCGTTCAGTAATATCATTATACACACAAAGACAAACCTCACCAAATTCCGGATGATCAAGAGTTGAAGCATTCACGGTAGCGTAAAATGAAGAGCCATCTTTTTTAATCAATTCAATATCACCATTCCATTTTCTATTTTTCTTCAATTTCTTAAACATTTCAAAAGTATCTTTATGTACTTCTTCCTTGGAGGCATATACGATACTGACATGATGCCCAAATAATTCGCCTGGTTCAAAGCCAAATAAAGCATCAAATTTTGAATTTGTATAGACAATCAAATCATCTTTGCTTCGGACAAGAATAATCCCCTCTTCCATCTCTTCAACAATTTTACTGTGAAGATTAACAGAATTTTCAATCAACTTATCTTTACTAATATCATTTAGAATTGCTGACCAATATGTAGTTTCATTCTTCACAAAAACAGGAACGACCTGAAGGCAAAACCACCGGCTTGGATTTGGTTTTATATTCAACCGGAAGATTAAATTATCAATAAATTTATTTTTTTTAATGTCTTTTATTGTTTTTATTACTATTTCTTTATCTTCAGAATCTATCAATTTTCCTAATTCACTCAAATCATCAATAGATGTTTCTTTTGAGATATTTGGAATATCTTTAATATTGTTATTTATAAAATGAATCTTCAAATCATTTTTCTTATTGATAGAAAACAAAATATAAACACCTGAGAAATCCTGAAACAATTCCTCCATTTTCATATTATCAAAATTTAATTCTTTTATTGATTTACTCGGTTCCATTTTATTATCAAATTTCAAATAATGTTTTATATTTAAATAAATATCGATGATTACAGGCAATCAACAACTATTTACAGAACATGCAATTGGTTAATTCTTATAAGTTTCTGAAAAATATTTTCCTATATTTTTCAGGTTCTCTCGTATATTATCAGGTTTTTGGACGTGAGCATATTGTCCAAATGTTATAATCCACCTCTGAATTTCATCAATTCCTCTTGTTGTAACTTTATATAAAATCTCGTCTTCAGATATCTCTTCGATAATTTCTTTTGGATGATGAGAACTGGTTTTAATAATTGATACAGCCGGTCCTACAAATTTTATAACAACTTCGACAGGATCATCATTGTAAATTAACCAACTGTCTTCAAAATATGACTCAACATTGACATCATCATTTCTGAAGAATGTATTTTCTAATATCTCTATCTGCATAATCCTACTAAGCCGAAACGTCCTGAATTTTTCCCGAAGGTGGCAAAATGCTACTAAATAAAAAGACTTGCCCTTAAAAATTATAAAATATGGTTCTACAATTCTGTCTGTAACTTCAGATTTAATAGAATGATACTTTACTTTTACCTGTTTACATTCTTCAATAGCTTTTTCAATATCTAAAAAATTATTTTCCTGTTGTTCATTGGATATATTACTAATAGGAATATCAATGTAAGTTGAAGGTCTTGTAAATTTACTATCTTTAAGAACTTTTGTCGATACATTTGCGTCCAGTTTTGCTTTAATCTTTTTAATTAAATCTGAGTTTTTGCCTGTTGTATTAAGCGGTGTTGATTCTATTGTCAATTTCAAAAAATTATATTCATCAATATCCAGATTTAATGGAGGAAGGAAATTATCAGATGCCAGTTTATAGCCGTTGTCATAATAGATAGGGATATTTGCCTCGGAGAGAGAAATTATATCCCTATATATAGACCTCTCGGTAACATTACACTCTTTGGCTATTGCCGATGCATTTAGGTTTTTTCTACTTCTCAATAAGTTGAGAATATATAATAGTCTATCATATTTGGGCATTCCCATTATAGCAACTCCTATTCATTAAGCGTTTCATAATATATATAATATTTCAAAAAAAAACTATGGGGAAATTCCAATTAATCTTACTTTCATCAAATAAACAAACATCCCCCAAACCTCCACGATATCACATAACCGCCTATGTAACAAGCACATAAAACCCACCAATCAAATGGCATCCTCTTTGCATTTAAGTGAAACAACAGAACTAAAATGTTTGGAACAAAGGATTATTGTGAGTAGAAAAAATAACAAAAAAAATAGAAATGAATCTCAAGTTTTTATAGATTCCTACCTATTCAAATTTTTCACAAAAACAGTAATAGGTTTTTTAATAATCTCTGTCTTTCTGACATTGGCTCAATGTACTGTCAAAAAACCCCAATCACCTCAATGGTCAACAAATTATGTTATCCCAGTTATCAACCGCATTTATACAATGGAAGAGCTAATTAGTAAGATTGATGCTGAAGCATTAAATATTGAAGGCGATGGAAATGTAGCCTTCAATACTACAGAGCAACTGGATACATTCAACTTAAATACAGAACAACTAAGTACTTCAGGTTTGTCATTTGATGTTTCCGATAGCCTTGGTGAAGTTGAAATTGAACCTCCCTCATCAGATCCAGTTACAGTAAGTTTAGCATCGGTCGCAGGAGGTCTGGCAACTTCACTTGCAGGTGACAGCCTTCGAATTCCGTCGAATTTATTCAATGTTGTTTTCAATATGCCAACTATTTCAACTTTTTCATCAGCAACTATAGCCGAAGGAGGCTTGTTGTCTATTGTAAATAATAATTTAGGCACACAAATAAATAATGTTATTGTCCAAATTCTCGATTTAAGCAATAATACTACAATTTCTACGACTAGTTTTAGTTCCAGCATTCCTCAAGGGGTTATTGACACCTTAGTGATTAATCTGGATGGTAAAACTATTTCAAGTAACATTCGAATGATTACCTGGTTTGAAACTTCTGCGGCAAGAATTGACTCTGCCTCTACAAGAAATATTCAAACACAAATTGAATTTTCAGATATTTTCACAGTTTCCAATGCTATCGCAGAGGTCCCACAAATAATAAAAAACTTCTCTTCCACTGTTGAATTATTGGAAACGGACATAATAGAGTCAGCCTTATTAGAATCTGGTACTATTGGACTAAGAATAACTAATGGCTCAACAATTCCAGCTAATCTTAATATTTCAATTCCGGATTTATCAAAAAACAATGTTGCTTTAAACTTTAACGAATATTTGGATCCCGGAATAATAAGCTATATCGAAATTGACCTTAGTGGTTATACATTAGAACCGACCGACTTGGCTCTTCCTCAGGAAATCCAAATTAATTTAATTACCGAGATATCTGCATCAGCACCTGACAAATACACAATAGACAAAGTGGATCTTTTTGCATTTGAGGGCACTATCTCTGACCTCTCTTTTTCAGAAGTTCAGGGAGTTTTTAGTGATGCTGAAATAAGTTTTGACAATTCATCATTTGACATTGATATCCCGACAGGATTTGAGTCTGTTCAATTTGCTAACGTAAGTTTGGAATTAAATATTAATAACACAGTCGATTTACCGGGATTATTAAATATTCAGCTTGATGGTAGCAATGGAAAAACTTTAATAATTTCCGGTAACATAAATCCTGACGGAACAACAACCATCTTAAAAAATGATTCATCTGTTTCTGATTTTATTTATCCAATCCCTGAAACAATTTACGTAAGCGGGTCAGCGTCTATGGGTGAAGATTCTTATCATGGAACAATCGAAAGTAATGACTTTATTACAGGTTCAGTTAATCTTGCCGCTCCCATGCAAGTAATCCTTAATGAAACCAAAGTTGAGACAGATATCGAAAAAGAAGAAATCAATCAGGATGATTACGAATTTGTTGTCGGAAATGTTATTGAAGCTAATTTCATATATCAGGTTTCATCAAGCATTCCTTTGGGTGCCAACATTGAAGTATTTCTCTCACCTGATTCCACCTCTCTTTTTAATAATCCTGAACTTAAAATAGGTCCGCTTTATATAACAGCGGCTGAAGTAGATTCAAACGGTTTAGCTACTGGTGTTGCTGTCACTGAAGAACAGTATATAACTATTGATAGCGCAGACGTAGATATTCTCAAAAATTCAACTCTCTTTATTGGACAGGAAATCTTCATTGAAAGTTCTGAGGGAAATATGATCAAACTAAATCAGGATGGTTTTATCACTCTATTGGGAAGAATCGAAGTTGAATATTTCTTCGATGGCGAAATATAAAGGAATCGAATTATGAAACTATGCAAAATAACAGTAATTTCCATACTACTATCAGTTATTCTACTAATGCCACAATCAACCCTATTAGCAAATGATTTGTCTTCTGCTAGAGCAGTAGCGATGGGTGGAGCACATATTGGACTGGCATCAGGGGTCGATGCATCAAAATATAATCCGGCAAATTTAGGATTTTCCTCTCATCAGAATAACGGATTAGAATTAGTTGGCTTTGGAGCCAGCATAACTAACAACTCTTTTTCGCTTGATGATTACAATAAATACACCGGAGCTTTATTAACCTCTGATGACAAGCAGTACTTACTGGATAAAATACCAACAGAGGGGCTGGCAACTGTCGCAGACATTAAAGCATCAGCTTTATCTGTGGCTTTTGGTTCTTTTGTCATTTCAACCGAAGTAATCGGATTAGCTGATGTAAATCTAAATAAAGATATCATTGATCTTATACTTAATGGTAATACTTATTCTGATACAATAGAAATTACCGGCTCTTATTCAGAAGCTGTTGCCTACGGTTCGATTGGTCTTTCTTACGGACGTTCAATTTATAATTACGGTACTCGTCAAATATCTATTGGAGCAACACTAAAATTTATCCGCGGCATTGCTACTGAAGAAATAGTTGAACTAAATGGATTAGCCAGTACCTATGCTAACGGCTTTGTTGGCGAAGGAAATATAATCGCACAAACTGCAACCGGCGGCTCCGGCTATACAGCTGATATTGGTACCGCTTTAAAATTGAATGAAACATATATTATCGGACTTAGTGTCAGTAACATCATCAGCAATATCAGCTGGAATATTAACACCGAAGAACATGGATATATATTTGCCTTTGATTCTATGACTATTGACAACAGCGACCAGGACATTGTTGCTTCTGATGACTACACCATCCCAACAGGCTCATTCAAGTCAACTCTCCCCTCTACCTTAACTATTGGTATTGCCAAAACCAATGGAAAATTGTTATGGGCTATTGATTGGCAACAAGGTTTTCGCCAGGCAGTCGGCTCATCAAGTGAACCTTGTCTATCGTTTGGCTTAGAATGGAATCCGCTAAAAATTCTTCCATTAAGAACTGGTTTTGCAAGTGGTGGAAATAAAAATAGTAGTTTCTCATTTGGGTCAGGCTTGAATCTATCAGCCTTCTATTTAGATATTGCAATGATATCAGGAGCATCGATGTCACCTTATTCAACCAAAGGGGTAAATTTTGCTCTTTCAACAGGATTAAACTTTTAAAGGGAGAATCTTGATATGTATTCTTTAACAAAAATCAAATTCACAAAGCAGTTAGCAATATGTCTTATAGGTATATTCTTTATATTTCCTATAAATATATTATCTGCTCCACCACACCCCGATCTTTTACGAAAAGCCGCTAAAAATTCAACTCTGCCATT